>Ga0326727_10003050_pt1 | contig 54787 bp, 50 predicted proteins | sample MB2enrmetagenome_FD_207643 | JGI IMG/M metagenome (GOLD analysis project Ga0326727, IMG submission 207643) | Lab enriched peat soil microbial communities from McLean, Ithaca, NY, United States - MB29MY | ecosystem: Environmental > Terrestrial > Soil > Wetlands > Peat | place: USA: New York...
CCCCACAGCAATACAACCGCGCCAAAGGTCAGAAGCAGATAAACGCTCCGCTTCCTGTGCAGACTTTGAATGGTCCCCCACGGTCCCATAGCCTTAGAATACACCCAACAGTTCTTCTCCGCGTGCGCTCGGTGGTTCCAGGGTAAAAAGCTTTTCCGGGGCGATTAATAATGGGGCCATGGGCTGCGCCTGGACCTCCGGGGTGAACTCGGAAAAAACCGCAGACTTAATCAGTATGTCTGCGCTACACTGCTCGCAGTGTTCTGAAGAATCTTAACTTCGCGAGTGTCTCATCCGCCGGCATGGAAACTATTCTCCAATTCTTCCGCCGCCGTCCCGAATTCCGCACGGCAACTCTTCTGTCGGGAAGCCTGTTTTGGCTGGTGGGATTTTTTCTTGTTCCCCTGGCTTACCTATTGGCCGTGAGCTTTGCCGCACGCTCGCCCTATGGAACCCTGGCTTGGACGCTGGGCCTGGGCAATTATGCGCGTGCCTTCCAACCCCTTTACCTGGAGGTCTACTGGCGATCGTTCTGGATGGCATTGATGACGACGGCGCTCTGTGCCTTGCTGGGATTCCCGGTCGCTTACACTTTGGCGTTGCAAGTTTCGAGCCGGTGGAAGTCCGCATTGCTGATGCTCGTCGTCATCCCCTTCTGGACCAGTTTCCTTATTCGCACTTATGCCTGGATGGTCATCCTGCGTAGCGAGGGCGTGGTCAACAACATTTTACTTTCGCTTCACGTCATCCACGAACCGCTGCGTCTGCTCTACACACCGCTCGCGGTAATGATCGGTCTGGTTTACGGGGAACTGCCTTTCATGATCCTTCCCCTCTACGCCGTGCTCCAAAAGTTGGATCCGACTTTGCTCGAGGCCGCACAGGACTTGGGCGCGCCCCGATGGTCCACCTTCCGGCGAGTCACGCTGCCGCTTTCCGCGCCCGGCCTGATGGCGGGCTCGGTTCTGGTCTTCATCGCTTCAGTTGGCGCCTTCATCACTCCTGACTTGCTGGGAGGGGCCCGCACCATGATGGTTGGGAACCTCATCCAGAACCAGTTTGCCGTAGCGCGTGACCAGCCTTTCGGGTCGGCGGTCGCCTTCCTGCTGACGCTGGTGGTGCTTGTGCTGGTAGGGGCCAGTCTGCGCAAAAGTGAACAGGCCACCCGGGAGATCCTCTAATGGCGGAACCGCGCCGCGGAGGTTGGGCACTCTCCCTCACTACGATCGGTGTCTACTTGTTCCTCTACGCGCCCATCCTCGTCTTGATGACGTACTCCTTTAACCGCTCCCGCCTTTCCGCTCACTGGCTGGGGTTCACCGGGGAATGGTATGCCGTCCTCTGGCGCGACGAACAGATCTTTCAATCACTCGAGAACAGCCTGCTCGTCGCGGCCGGGGTTACGCTGGCCTGCGTGATTTTTGGAACGATGACCGCACTGGTCTTTGCGCGGCCTCGCTTGCATGGAAGAACTGTGCTCGCCGGCGTAGTTTATCTCCCCCTGGTCATCCCGGAGATTGTGGTGGCGGTGGCAACGGTGATTTTCTTCAGCCTGCTGACGCTGAAGCTGAGCCTTTGGACCGTCGTCATCGCGCACATCACCTTTTGTATCTCTTACGTCATCATCGTGGTCGGTGCGCGGCTGGGAGGAATGGACCGCTCCCTTCAGGAAGCTGCGCTGGATTTGGGGGCGAACGAGTGGACCACGTTTTTCCGCGTGACGCTGCCCATGGCCGCCCCCGCCATTCTTTCCGCCGCCCTACTCGTTTTCACCACCTCCTTCGACGACTACCTTATCACTTCCTTTGTGGCCGGGGTCCGCTCCACGACTTTGCCTTTAGAGATCTATTCGCGATTGAAGCGCGGAATCACGCCGGAGATCAATGCCATTTCTACCATCATCCTGGCGGCAACGATCCCACTGGTGTTCATTGCCCAAAGATTGGAGCGCGGTTCCATGAAGCTGCGTACGGCGTTAGGGAGCGTTTGCGCCATCTTTCTGTTCATGGTCGCGCCGGTTGTGGCGCGCACCTGGCCGGCCGGCGGGCAATTGCCGCAACTGAACATTTACACTTGGTCATCCTATATCTCTCCCCGCGTCATTCACGGCTTTGAACGCGAGTATCACTGCCAGGTTAACTACGACCTCTACGACTCGAATGAAGCGCTGCTGGCCAAATTGCAGGCGGGCAATGTGGATTATGACCTGGTGGTGCCGAGCGATTACATGGTGGAAATTCTGGTGCGGCAGGGTTTGCTGGCCAAGCTCGCCAAGCAACGCATGCCCAACGCCTGGGCGAATACGGATCCGCGCTTTCTGGGGCTTCCCTTTGACCCCCGCAACGAATACTCGGTGCCTTACGCATGGGGAACCACCGGTCTCGCCTACCGCGCGGACTTGGTCAAAGAAGATATCGATAGCTGGTCCGTGCTGTTTGATCCGCGTTTCGCGGGTCACATCCTGTTGCTTGATGACACGCGCGAGGTTTTTGGGATGGCGCTCAAGGAGCTGGGTTACTCGCTGAACTCCACCGACCCTGACCAGATCCGGCAGGCCCGCGACCTGCTGCGGCGCGAGAAGGCCATGGTGAAGGGTTATAACAGTTCCAATTTTGAGCAAGATCTTGCCGCCGGCGACGCCTGGATCGCCCAAGCCTACAACGGCAACATGACTTTCGTGATGCGCGACGAGCCGCGCATTCGTTACGTCATTCCCAAGGAAGGCTGCACGATTTCCGTGGATTGCGCCTGCATTCCCCGCCACGCTCCGCACCCGCAATTGGCGGAAGACTTTATCAATTACTTCCATCGTCCGGAAGTCGCCGCCCTGTTCGTGAATGACTGCGGATTCAATACGCCGAACCGCTATGATCGCCATGAAATAGACCCGTGGCTTCTGGCCAATCCTGCTGTATTTCCTAACCCCGCCGCGCTCACCCGCTGCGAGTTCATGCGAGACCTCGGGCCTGTCATCTCCCTATATGACCGCTACTGGACCGAAATCAAGGCCCGATAATCGCCGGGCGAAGCTTGCTATTGAAATCGCTTCCGCCTTGACATATAGTGGCGGCGAAATTCAGCCGAGCTCTGCTGCTCTGCCAAAAAGATACCACTGGCTGAGCGCAGCAATCTTGGCGAGCCAAAACGCGCGGGTTTAGTTGCGCCCATCCCTGTGGTGCAATACGACCCGCGACGTCACCCTCCACAGGAGGAATCGCCATGCTGTCTCCCCTTTCATCATTCCCCCGAAGTTTTCGTTGCTTCAGTTTGGTCGCCTTGGCAGGCGTTCTATTCATGAGCTGCTCTCCCCCCGTCGAAAGACCGACGGGCCCGGCCGCAAGCTATGACGACGCGAAGGACATGTTCAAGCGTGGCCGGTTTGATAAGGCGCTAGAATTCACCGATGCCTTGGCAAGCGCCTCCCCCCCCAATAGTTATACGGAGCGGGCTCGAGTGCTTCGCGCCGTGATCTATTCCGGTGAACTCCGAAGCCTCAAAGAACTGGGTGAGGCTTACGGTCAAGGGGCGGAGAAAACCAAGAACTCGCAATTCAAATCCGAGTATCTAAGACTGCAGAATGACAATTTTCAGGCGGCTACCAGCGCCGCACTGAATCTGGCTGAAACGGCGCACCAACTCGCTCCTGACGGCGTGATCGCCAAAGAGCTCACCTTGGAAGCAAATTTCCCTACTACGGAAGGGCCCACGGAAGTTAAGGAGTTGCTGCGCGTCAAACAAGGCGCGTGGCTCGAGCCTGAAGGGGCCGAAAGCCAAGAAAGTGCGGCCCTGGAATCTCTGCGCAAGGGCATCGATGACGCCCTCGCCGACGCAGTTTCCGGCGACCGGCCGAAAGTCATCAGCGCCCTCGCCAACGGCTCCACCAAGGTGGCGGGCGTCGATTTCGCAATCTTCCTCGCCCATGGGTTGACGGATGGCGCCACCATCTTCGACCGCAAGCACCGACACGACTCCCTGAAGCTGAAAACGCTATGCACCGAAGGTGATGAAACTCTCAAAGCAGCATCAGCGCTGCTGAAAGAGACGCCCGACAAAGAGAAGGATAAGGAAGTCAGGAAGGCTCAGGACCTGTTCAAGACGATCCTCAAGAAGAACACCTAGCTGGGTACGGACGCAAGGCTTCGGGGCCGTCCCTGCGGAGACGGCCCCGTCTCGTTATCCCGCGTCGCTAGTGACTCGCTTGGGGCGCAACGGGGGCAGTGGAAGGCGACACAGATTGTGCAGGCGTGGCCCCACCATGCGGGTCGCCCATGCCTCCCGGGGATGCACTCGATTCAACCTGCCATTGGTCGCCCACTCTACGCAACACGTATTGTCTTGCCACGGCAAGGTCGGGCGACTGTTTGCTCCGGAACTTCACGTCGGCATTCGCACGGTCGCCTTCGTATCTGACGTCCTGTACTTCCACCGACATGTTATTGAGCAAGACGTTCGACTGCTTCTGAAGGTGTCTTTCGATGGCCTCCTGAATTGCGGCCTTGGATTGGACTTCCCGAGACTTGCTGCACCCGCCAAAAACGAGTGCAACGCCCACAAGGGACAACAACGCGCCGCGCATCGTAACCTCCTCAAGTTCACTCACAGTACTGCACGCGCACGGAGCTTGTCAAAACAAACGTCGAAAAAGATCCATCACACTGCGACATTTGACAGGTCGGCGAGCATGGTTTAATCTGGATATTCACGTACTCCACTGTCCGGGCTGTTTTTTTACACATTCTCAGTTGTGACGAAGGCGGCGCCGCCGGCCGGTGGTGGTTTCTCTTCAGAGACAGGAGTTCTTGGCGCGCCTTCAAAACTTTCGAAACCAAAGGAGCTACTATGCCATTCACACTACCTGCGCTGCCCTACGCGTCCGATGCGCTGGAACCTTCCATCGACAAAATGACGATGGAAATCCATCACGGTAAACACCACGGGGCCTATGTAACCAACCTGAATAAGGCCTTGGAATCGGCCCCCGATTTGGCCAACAAGAGTGTCGAGGAATTGCTTGCCCACAACTGCGCGATTGTCCCCGAGGCGATTCGGACAGCCGTCCGGAACAATGGAGGTGGACACATCAATCACTCCATGTTCTGGCAGATTATGGGGCCGAAAGCCGGTGGGAAACCCAGCGGCAAGCTTGCCGAGGCCATCAGTGGCGCCTTCGGAAGCTTCGACAGCTTTAAAGAGAAATTCTCTGCCGCCGCCATGGGCCGCTTCGGCTCGGGATGGGCGTGGCTCGTTGCTCACAGCGGCAAGCTCGACATCTACTCGACCGCCAACCAGGACAGCCCGGTGATGGAAGGTAAATATCCGGTTATGGGGCTCGACGTTTGGGAGCACGCCTACTACCTCAAGTACCAGAACCGGCGGGCTGAGTACGTCGGCGCGTGGTGGAATGTGGTGAACTGGGCTGAAATCGAAAAGCGCTTTCACGCCGCGAAATAGATCACCCCAAGTGAATTCGGAATTTCTAGGAAGCCAAGGCGTAGGAGGCGAGCGCGGACCCGATCTGTAGGTCATCAGCTTTTCATTGTCCATCGGGGACGAGGCGCGGAATCAACAAACCAGGTCCGCACCACACTGGCTCGGTTTGTGGTGAGGATGTCAAATCCCAGGCGGCAGCGCACCTTGCCAGCCATATAAATCAAGAGAATCAAATGGCGGGAAAGAAGATCCTTGCTGTCATGGGCGCCACGGGCGCGCAGGGCGGAGGCTTGGCCCGCGCCATCCTTAGCGATCCGGCTGGCGATTTTATTGCGCGTGTGCTCACCCGCAATCCCAACTCCGATAAGGCGAAAGAATTGGCCAAGCGGGGCGCGGAGGTGGTGTTGGCGGACGTCGACGACGTCGAGAGCCTGAAACGCGCGTTCCAAGGGGCTTACGGGGCCTATTGCGTCACCTTCTTCTGGGCCCATTTTTCGCCTGAGAGGGAATTGGCCAACGCCGCTGCCATGGCCGAAGCGGTGAAGCACGCCGCCTTGCAACATGTTGCCTGGTCGACCCTCGAAGACACCCGCCGCTGGATCCCGCTGAGCGACAATCGTATGCCTACCCTCATGGGCAAATATAAGGTGCCGCATTTCGATGCCAAGGGTGAAGCCGACCACATTTTCACTGACCTCGGCGTTCCCACCACTTTCCTGCTGACTTCGTTCTATTGGGACAACTTCATTTATTTCGGGATGGGTCCCAAGAAGGGGCCGGACGGAAAGCTGGCGATCACGTTTCCCATGGGCGACAAGAAACTTCCGGGAATCGCCGCGGAGGACATCGGCCGGTGCGCCTACGGCATTTTCAAGAAGGGTCGGGAATTTATCGGCAAGACTGTGGGAATCGCCGGCGAGCATCTGACCGGTTCCCAAATGGCTGCTGCGTTCAGCAAGGCGTTGGGCCAGGATGTGGGTTACAACGCTGTGCCGCCAGGGGTATACCGCAGCTTCGGGTTTCCTGGCGCCGAAGATCTCGGCAATATGTTCCAGTTCAAGTGTGACTTCAACGATTACTATTGTGCCGCTCGGAATATCGAACTTGCCCGCAGCCTGAACCCGGCGCTCCAAACCTTCTACCAGTGGCTCGCGCAGAACAAGAGCCGTATCCCGTTGGAGTAATCTACCCTGGAAACCCGGCATCACATCTAACGAGGACTTCTCATCAGCCCGAACTGTTCTCACAGCGCGACCGGAAGGGCGGGGCTAAACGCTGCCATGCAGCTTGCGCAAGGCCCAGGTGGCGTGTTCACGCACGACAGGGTCGGGATTGTCTGCTGCGGCCTCGAGCCAGGGGATGAACCGGCGCTCGCCAGAATTTCCCATCGCCACGCACAAATTGCGCAACCAGCCACGGTACTTCACGCGCTTGATGGGCGTCTGCGCAAAGATCCGCTTAAAATCTTCTTCGGTGATCGAAGCCAACTCTTTTAAGGGCGGGTTGAAAAGTGAAAACTGTTCAGTCGTGGAGAACTGAGGGGTGGCGACCCTTTCAGTGGTTTGTTCTGCAAGCAGTTTGTGCGATTTGATTTCAACCTGCACGGGCTGAAATTCAGGAAGTCTCGTGGTCACCGCACGTCTCGGTGGAGAAGCGGTGCCTGAGTCTTCATCGCGCGACGCATCGTCATGCAACGGACCATTGAGCATGGACAATGGACGGTTATTCCAAGGACAAACATCCTGGCAGATGTCACAACCGAAGACATTCCTGCCCATGGCGGTTCGGAATTTTCCCGGAATATCGCCTTTGAGCTCGATGTTGAGATAGGCGATGCAACGTGAAGCGTCCATCACGTAAGGCTCAACCAGCGCTCCCGTCGGGCAGGCTTCCAAGCAGCGCGTGCAGGAGCCGCATCGGTCAGGAGCGGGAAGATCGGGTCCCAATTCAAGGTTGGTTAGAATGACCCCCAGGAAAAACCATGATCCCTTGCCCTCGTTGATGAGGCAGGTGTTCTTACCCATCCACCCAATTCCCGAGAGGCGTGCGAACGCGCGCTCCACGATCGGTCCCGTATCCACGTAGACTCGTGTCTCAACACCGATTGCCACTTGCCCGAGAATCGCGCGCAGTTGTTCGAGTTTCTTGCGCATGACCTCGTGGTAATCCATTCCCCAAGCATAACGGGCAATCCATCCTCGCGCGGGCATACTTCGTGCTGCCGTATTTTGGCTAGGTGAGTCCCCCTCGCCCGCGCCGCGACCGCCGGCATCCACTGAATAGGGATGCGGCGTATTGTAGACGAGCCCCACACAGATGATGGATTTCACTGATGGCAGGACTTTACGCGGGTCTTCGCGCCGGGGATCAGCAAGGTAATGCATCTCCCCGCCGTATCCCTTCTTGACCCACTGCGGGAGAAACTGCAAATCTTTGAGGGCCGAGGACGGCCCAATCCCCGCCAGGTCGAAGCCGGCCTCGAGGGCACGCTGCTTGATGATGCTCGCCAGGCGCATGAAAGCATTGTTAACCAGGCAAGCGCCTAGTTGCCGAAAAATTTCTCTAAGGTTTCAACCTCATGCTCTGCCAAACTCATGTATTTTTTCGCCGCGCCGGGATCCCTGGCGTTCATCGCCGCGTCAAATTTATCCATGTACATTTTCATTCGGACCTGGGAGGCTGAAATATCCGATCGCAAGTTGTTGCCGCCGGACGCCATTTGCTTGCGCAGGCTCTCCACACTATCGTTTACGGCCTGGGCACGGACGGCCAGCTTGTCATGCTGATCTGTCAGCTCCTCAACTTCCTGCGGGCTGACGGCGTTGGTCGCCGCGGGGGGTTGCCCAACCTGTTCTGCTCCACCAGCCGCAGGGGGCGAAGCGATCGGCCCTGCCCCCGCCGCCAGATTGGAAGGGGTAGCACGGTTCTTTGGAGTCTTGTTGGTGGTGTGCGTCGAGCTCCCGCCGGGGTTGGCCGGATTCGCGGTGGAAGGCAAACCTGAAGGCGTGGTCGCGGAAGGTCCCGATACCACCGGAGGGGGACTGGCACTACCCGGGCCGGATGCGCCGGTGGGTTGGGTTGCGTCGGGGGTTGGAGAGGTTGAAGCCGCGGAGGAATTCGGTGCGCCAGTCTGCGGTGGAGTGCTGATGTCGGCTGTTGGGGTGTTAGACGTTCCGGTATTGGGCGTAGCGGGCATGTTCACTTGGGCAGATCGATCTCCGCTGGCTCGGGTCTTCATGATGCGTGGAAGCTGCGTCGCGGCCAGAACAATAATCGCTAGGGCAATCAAGGCTCCCAGTGTCATGTAGAGCCCGCGATAACCTTTGGAGCCGCTGGGCGGCGGGACCATGGCAGCCGCGGGAGCCTGCGGCTGCGGGACGGGCACCTTAGGCAGACTGGCTATGGGGATGTTTCCCCCAGGAGCGGAAACTGTCCCGCCCACCGCCGGCGGTGGCACAAGTGCCGGTCGGCCCGGCCTCGTTTGAGCTGCTATCAATCCCGCTGCGGATGCCTGCCCCGGGGTCGCGGTAAGTGCAGGGGTGATGCTTCGCAAGGCTGTACTGAACGCCTCGGCGGTCTGAAATCGCTTAGCGGGGTCCTTTTCGAGCGAGATCATGATGATTTCATTAAGCGCTTTGGGTAGGCCGGGCATCACTTCAATCGGCGGCAGGGGAGTCTGTTGCAGTTGTGCCACCATGATGTCGTAATCACTCTTGCCTTGGAAGGGCCGCGAACCTGTGACTAACTCGTAGAGAGAAACCCCCACTGAGTACAGATCCGAACGGCCATCCAACTCCCCGCCCTGTACCTGCTCGCCCGACATATAAAAGATCGAACCCATGGTAGCGCCGGCTTGGGTCAGCTTCGGTTCGGTTTTGGATTTGGCGATTCCAAAGTCCATGAGCTTGATTACATTGTCAGGTGTCAACATCATGTTTGCAGGTTTGACATCCCGGTGGATCACGCCGCGCTGGTGAGCGTAACCGAGGGCCGACAGCACCTGCGTGATGTAGCCGATGGCCTCCTGGAGGGGAATCGCCCCTGCCTTGCTCCTTTCCTCCAGGGTCGTTCCCTCGACAAACTCCATGACCATGAGGAGCTGATTATCCTGGCGAAATGCGGTTCGGAGGCACGCGATATTGGGATGATTCAAACTTGCCAGCACCTTGATTTCGCGGATGAAGCGGTCCGCAAGATCCTGGTCATCGGCCAGATCGGGCAACAAGACTTTCAAGGCATCCACGCGGTCAGAAATCAGGTTTTTGACCTTATAGACCTTCCCCATCCCGCCTGCTCCCAACAGGTGGATAATCTGATAATCCCCGACCGTGTCACCAACTTGGAAGCTCATCGTCGACGTCCTATGGGGTAAGAGCCCGCTATTGAACCGTCTCCGCGGCGTCGCCTACCTTGGGAGGCGTTGGCCCGGAATACGTGCCCGTCGAAGAGGTATCATCCGCCTGGGTAATCGTCACATCGCCCAGCCGGGTCTCAATCGTCTTCAGAACCTTTCCTGTCGCCGGGTCGCGGATTTCCTTGCCTTTGCGGAAAATCCCCAGGTGGTCGCCCACCTTGACCCCGGCTTTGGTGCCCACGTTCAGAATCAAGGTATTATCCGTAACATCTGCGACCAAACCTGAGACCACGACTTTCTCGGTAGGCAGCGCTTCAGCTTTGTCGTCAAGCTGTTGGCCCAAGTTGGCGACCGCGGCATTCACCGCTTCGCCGAGGATGGTGTTGGCAAAATTGCTGCTGCCCATGTCGAGCTGCCCGCCACCGCCACCGCTCCACCCGCCGCCTCCGCCACCGAGCTTAAAGCCGCCGCGCTGGGATTCTCCACTGCCCGTTGCCACCGCCAGGATTTCCGCTGTGTTGATATCGATCATTTTGGCGGTAACGTTCACGACGGCCTTGGACTCACTCTTGCCGACTCCGCCAAGGCCAAACTTTCCCAGGCCATAGCCTCCACCGCCCACCCCCACGTGCGAATCGTCGCGGCCAAACTGGGTGATGGTCCCGGTGATGATGGCATTCAGGCCCAGGATGCGGCCGATCTTGGCGGCCGTCGAGGCGTCAGCGCGGTCGCTATTCGAAAAATTCTGTTCTTTTAGGACCTTGTCCAGGGCGTTGCGGTCGATCACTCGATATTTTCCATCCTGAACGAGTTTCTGTTCGAGCAAAAGCGAGATGCCTCGGCCCACGTCCTGGTCAGTGCCAAAGTAAGCCTGCACCGCTGAACGCACCGTGCCGTAGTCAAAATCCAGAACAGCCACGCGCTTCTTGTCCTGCGCCCACGCTCCAGACGTTACCGTCAGCGTTACAAAAAGGATCCCCAAAACTTTCCGCATTGTCCCCTCCGGAAATGAAATTGCGAGCCGGAACCGGAAGTCGAGCCACCCCCACCGTTCCAGCGCGCGGTCGTTCCTACCCCTTACGCCTCCGATGCTTCGAAAATCCACCGCGGGCTATGGCTCATTGGTCCTTCCATTTCAGAATGGTTTTGATCCGAATTTCGCCCGGCCCAAGTTTCCCGATGTCTTTCTACTGAATCCCGATGTGTTTATTCTAGCACCTCGTGGACAAGAATAAAAGGCGCATGCGGGAAGTCTCCGCGAGCGCGCGGGATCGCCCCACCCCGCGAGGGCCCTCAAATACCGGCCGGATGCGCCAAAGCATCGTGCCTACCTTGGGCTTTGGGGATATTTCCGCACAACTCTCAAAAGGGAAAGGGCGCGGCCGGATTGGGGGTCTGCTTCCAGGAGTGCGGCGGAAAGGCGAACGTCGCCCTTGGCAACATCAAAGCGTGCCGGTAACTGATCCAGGAATTTTTGGATAACCGTCTTCCGCTCCATCCCGATTATGGATTCGTAGGGACCGGTCATACCGACATCGGTAAGGTAGGCTGTTCCCTGGGGAAGTACCGTCTCGTCGGCCGTGGGAATATGTGTGTGGGTGCCCAAGACGGCGGTTACGCGTCCGTCGAGGTACCAACCCATAGCTTGCTTTTCGGAGGTCGCCTCGGCGTGCATGTCCACAATACGGATCTTCACCTCGGCGGGAAGGCTGCTGAGAAGGGCGTCGGCTTTGCGAAATGGGCAATCAATCGCCGGCATAAAAACCCGCCCTTGCAAGTTGAGGACGGCGTATCCGATACCTGCAGCCGTCTTCCCCACGAAAAGGCCTTGACCCAGTGCATCGGCGGGATAGTTGGCAGGGCGCAACAGACGGCCGTCGTGGTGATCGCGGAGGTAAGAATAAATTTCTTTCTTATCCCAAATGTGATTGCCCGAAGTTAAGACAGCGATCCCCTGGTCGAGCAACTCTTCGACCAGGGGAGGGGTAATCCCAAATCCCCCCGCAACATTTTCCGCGTTCGCCAGAACAAGTTCCGGCTGGAATTCCGCGCGGAGATTCGGGAGAGCGTCTTTGACAATGTGCCGCCCGGGCTGCCCGAAGATGTCACCAATAAAGAGAATTCGCATAACAACGGGCGCCAGGTTCTCGGTGCTGGGTGCCAGGAACTGCTCTCCGTTGCAACCGACCACGGACAAGGGACCCTGCCTCACGCGAGGTCCTTGACATCTGCTTTTCAGACGGCATTCTTCAAAATTTCATCCAGCGCGTCGGTGCACTCGCCAACCTTCTGGTCCATGTCATGGGTGACTTCCTCGTACCGGGCCTTCAATTGATGGTACTCGTCGGCGACGTTGAGTGCTGCCAGCATGGCCACACGCAGGGTGTCGACGGTACGCGTGCGCTCCGCAATAGAATGCATCTTGGCGTCCAGGTATTGAGCGAGTTTCTGGATGTACGCCTCGTTGAGGTCACCCCGCATGAAATATTCCTGGCCGTAGATCATCACTCGGATGCCCTGGGGTTCCTTTGCCACGATCGTGAAAAACCTCCTTTGATCACGAAATCCTGCCCAATCAGGGCTTGGACACGGGAAATCAGCCATGTGGCCATTATCCCCCGGAGTCCGGACTTGTCAATACCTCGATCCGGTCCAGCAGTTTCTGGATGCGCTCTCGCACTTCCTCGCGCTCACGCCGCAAGGCAATAAGTTCCCGTTCCATCGCGCTGATCAGTTGCGAGCGGTCCTTGGTCTCCGACCTGATTTTTTCGAGCCGCTGCTCCAGGGCGCGCTTCTCCGCCTGAGTTTGTTTGAAGATCTCGATCGCCTTGGAGAGTTTCTCTTCCAGTCTCTGGAATTGTTCGTTCGGATTGGTCACGCGTCCCTCGGAAATCTTCGAGCTACTCCCCGCGTGCCGCGGTGTCGCCTGAAATAACCAGTCTTGCGGCGCAGCCTACCTCCGCAAGCGCACTCCCAGCGGTTCGAGCGCCGCCAGTACGCGCTCGCTCAATTGGTTGACCTCCTCGCTGGTAAGCGTGTGGGTAAGACTCTGGAAATCGACGCGCAGCAAAAGGGCGTAATGGCCGTCGGCGAGTGTGGGCACCTTGGAACGGTCTGCACGATCGATAGGACGAAAGCCGCCGATCTCCTCCAGGGCCAAGCCGGCCACCGCCGCAGAGAGGCGGGCATAGGGCATCGCGTCCGGCACAACCAGTGAGAAGTCGCGCTCCACGGCTGGAAACTTTGAGAATGGGCGGAACTGCCGGGAGCGCAGCGAAAAAGTCAGGAGGCGCTCGAAATCGATTTCGGCCACCCACACCGCCTGGCGCAACTTGTAATCGCGCGCCACGTCTTCGTGGATTCGGCCAAAAACCGTTAACTCGACACCCTGAGACCTCATGCGCCCGCTGCGCCCTGCCTGGAGATACGACCGCCCCGACGTTTCAAAATCCAAAGCCGGTATATCGAAAGCATCGAAGATCGTTTCTAGATCACCCTTCAAATCCCCAAAGTCGAATTCTGGCTCGCTATCCTCGACCCACTTAGGCCGGCGATGTCCCGTGGCGCCGAGCGTAAGAACTCGATGCTCTTCCGGCACGCCATGGGCGCCCAGGTTGTAGGTTTTGCCCAGCTCAAAGAGCCGCACATCATTGGTGTCGCGGTCAAGGTTCCAGCGAATCGCCCTGAGCATGCTGGGAATTGCCGAGGCGCGCATGGCGGAAGCATCCTGGCTCAAAGGGTTTAAGAGCTTTACAGGTTCAGAAGTGGAAAAGCGCTCGCTTTCCTCGGGATCGACCATCGAGGGTGTGATGATTTCATGAAATCCCAATCCCACCAGCCGGGATGAGGTAGTCATGACCTTATCGCGAGTCATGTCCCTCTCGACGCGTGGTGGCGCGGGGCGCAGGCGGGCAGGCAGACGGTCGTAGCCGAAGTGCCGGGCCACTTCCTCGCTCAAATCGACTTCTCGAGAAACATCCAACCGGAAGGAAGGAAGAGAAACCTGCCAGCCTTCCGGGTCACGCCGCTCGGGCTGGAACCCCAAACCGCGCAAGATGCGCTCCACCTCATCGCCGGCGACCTCGGCCCCCAGGATGCGTGTGATCTCACTCCTCCGGAGCAACAGGTCAGCGCGGCGCACCGGACGCGGATAGACGTCGATCTGGCCTTGAAGGATTTCGCCCCCGGCAAGTTCTTGAATCAATCCTGCGGCGCGTTCGAGCGCCAAGGTCGCCATTTCGATATCCGCGCCGCGTTCAAAGCGGTGGGAAGCCTCCGTATGCATCCCCTGAGCCTTCGCCGTCCTGCGAATGGACACGGGCTCAAACCACGCACTCTCGAGCAGGACGGCGCGAGTGCTCGGGGAAATTTCGGATTCCTCCCCGCCCATGACGCCCGCAAGCGCCACCGCGCGCGCGCCATCCGCGATGACCAGGTTATCGCGGGTCAAAGTCCGTTCGACGCCGTCCAGAGTTCGCAGGGTCTCGCCAGGTTTGGCGCGGCGAACGATGATCTTTTGTTCCCTGAGCCGGGCGAGATCGAAGGCATGAAGAGGATGGCCCAGTTCCATCAACACGTAGTTCGTGATATCAGCCACGTTGTTGATCGGCCGCTGACCCACCGCTTCCAATCGCTTCACCAGCCAGTCTGGCGAAGGTTGTACCCGGACGTTCTGTACAACCCGGCCACAGTACCGGGCGCAAAGGTCAGGATCGGCAATTTCAATCGACACCGCGCCGGACGTGGGCCCGCCGGACTCCTTCACCCGCACTTCCACTTTTTCGAGCGGCAGGCGACAGAGCGTAGCAAGTTCCCGCGCTACGCCGTAATGGCTCAGGCAATCGGGGCGATTGGTGGTGACTTCCACGTCGAGCACCCAATCGTCAGACACCGGGACGACCGACTCGGTGTTCAAGCCGATCATGGTGAGGTCCGTCTTGAGCTCGCCGGGAGCACTTACAATATCGACGAATTCTTTGAGCCAGTTGATCGAAATCTTCATCGTTCGGATAGGCCGTCGGAAATTCTGAATTATGAATTCTGAATTATGAAAAGACCCAACGATCCCGCTGACAATTTCATGAGCGCGGTCCTTGAGATGAACGCGGTGAGGTTAGCAAGCCTACCGTGCTAAGATCAGTATTCCTTTTCGTTTTCATAATTCATAATTCAGAATTCAGAATTGTCGTAAGAAACGCACATCGCTCTGGAAAAAGAGCTGAATGTCGTTGATGTCATACTTCAACATCGCGAAGCGGTCCACGCCCAATCCGAAGGCCCAGCCGGAAAATATTTCCGGATCGATCCCTCCGTTGCGCAACACCTGGGGATGAACCATGCCGCAACCCATTACTTCAATCCAGCCACTTTCTTTACATACTCGACAGCCTTCGCCACCGCAGAAGATGCAACTGATGGCCACTTCGCCGCTCGGCTCAGTGAAGGGGAAGAAGCTGGGCTGAAAGCGCGTACGAATTTTTTCACCAAAGAGTTTCTTGGCAAAGAAGTCGAGCGTCCCCTTCAAATCGGCAAACGTTATGTCTCTTGCAATGGCCAAGCCTTCGATTTGATGAAACATCGGCGAGTGGCTGGCGTCAGGATTGTCGTGCCGATAGCACTTCCCGGGAATAATGATGTAAAGCGGCGCCCCGTATCTTTCCATCGAGCGGATTTGCACGGGCGAGGTATGCGTGCGCAATACGGTTTTCGAGTCGATGTAGAGTGTGTCCCAGTCATCTCGCGACGGATGACTCTCCGGAATGTTCAGCGCGTCAAAGTTGTAATAGACGGATTCAATCTCCGGCCCGCTTTCTATCCAAAACCCGAGATTGAGGAAGATTTCTTCAATTTCACGCTGCATTTGAGTAACGGGATGCAGCGTGCCGAGCGGACGCCGGTTGCCGGGAAGGGTGAGGTCAGTTATGGGTAGGAGCGGCCAAAATATCTCTGAACCTGTTTGGGTATCGGGGTACTTTGGTTGAGGAGGTGTATACGAGGGCTGAACCAAAGTATCTGGAGGCAGGGGAGGGGTACGGGGCGGGGATATTGTTGCAATGAGCGCATCAGTCTCAACTTGTGCACTGAGCCTCCGCAATTCATTGAACTGCCTCCCCACTGTCGGTTTCAGTTCCTTCGACGCCTGTTTCAACCAGTGTTCATCGATTTGCGTCAGCAGCCCGTTCTTGCGCGCCAACCAGCGGTCGCGAAGATCTTTGCACAACTTGTCGCACTCGGATACGGACGCGACGCCGCGTGAAATTAGGGAGTCTCTCTCCTGGTTCATTGCGGCGCGCACTTCGGCGAAGAGCGCTTCCACGCCCGCCGCGTCGGTGACGTCCAGCTCGGCAAGCGTCTTCCGAACTTTTTCGTCGATGATCATGGTCGGTTGCGTAGGGGCGGTTCGAGAACTGCCCCTACAAATACTTCGGCGCGCGGCCTTGCGCATTGCGCGGCGGTCTATGACCGCCGGTCGGCGCTCATCGAGCGCCGCAACAAGTTAAGTCGCTCGGTCAACTGTTAGCTGGCGGCTGGTAGTGGTGTCATTTGGAAGTGGCACGGGCGTCCCGCCCGTGAACGGTCACGGCCAAGATGGCCGTGCCACAGCAAATGACACCACTACCCTGCCGGCTGTTGGCTGTTTGCGGCCTTCACCCTAGCGACCAAATCCGCGAAAGCCGCCTGATCCTTCACGGCCATCTCCGCGAGCATCTTGCGGTCCAGTTCCACTCCCAGGGTTTTCAGTCCGTGAATAAACTGGCTGTAGGTGAGCTCGTGCAAGCGCGCAGCAGCGCCAATGCGCAGGATCCAAAGGCGACGGAAATCGCGCTTGCGGCGCCGCCGGTCGCGGAAGGCATAACGTCCGGCCTTATCCGCGGCTTCTTTCATGGCTCGGTAGAGTTTGCTTTTGGTGAGGAAAAAACCTTTGGTAAGCTTGGCGAGTTTCTTCCGATTGGCGCGGCGCACCGTGCCGCGCTTAACTCGAGGCATGGGTTTCTCCTTTAAGAAGTGGTTAGTGGCTAGTTGCTAGTGGTTAGTTCCAGCCACTACTCTGACCGCAGTTGCTAGCCACTAATCACTAGCCACTAGCAACTGCTTTTTACGTGGGGCAGTAAAGGCACCCTCTTGGCCTCGGTGAAGCCTTCCCGCACCCTGAAACAACAAGCTATAAGTAACAGGGAATGTCAGACCCAACTTGGGGACTTTAATCTGTTACCTGCTCCCTAACATCTCAATTCCCGTAGGGAAGCATGCGGAGAACCTGCGCCACGTTTGAGGGCGATAACTCCACGGCTTTGCCCAGCCGCCGTTTGCGCTTGCTGGGCTTGGACGTCAGGATGTGGCGAGCAAAAGAATGGTGACGCATAACCTTGCCGCTGCCCGTGAGCTTGAACCGCTTGGCAGCTCCCTTGTGAGTCTTGAGTTTGAGTTTTACTTTCTTAACCTTGGCCAAATCTACCCTCCTGAAGATCGTTGCGGGCCCGCGGGCTTGGCTTGAGCCGTCAGGGGTGCGTTGGGCTGGCTGGTGGTCGCAGGACGCGCTACGGGAGCCGCGGATTTACCTGCGGCCTTTTTGGGCGCCATAATGGTGGTAAGGTTCGGACCCTCGAGCCGAGGCCGAGCCTCCACCTGTCCAGCTTCACCTACCTCCTGAATCAAGCGCTCGATCATGTTAAAACCCAAATCCCGATGAGCCATTTCCCGCCCACGGAACATGATCGTAACCTTGACCTTGGCCCCCTCTTGTAGAAAATCCAGAACCTTGTTCCGTTTCGTCTCAAAATCGTGGGCAGAAGTCCGCGGCCGCATTTTCACTTCTTTTAGTCCAATGGACTTCTGATGCTTTCGGGCCTCGTGCTGCCGCTTACTAAGCTGGTAGAGGTACTTCCCATAGTTGATGATGCGGCAAACCGGAGGGTTTGCAGTCGGAGCAACTTCTACCAGGTCCAAGCCCTGACCTTTGGCGAGTTTAAGCGCCTCGAATGGAGGCATAATCCCCAGTTGCCCCCCTGCCTCATCAATGACACGGATTTCGCGGGCGCGAATCCTCTCATTCACTCGAACAAATCGGTCGGCGATAAATCTTCCCTCCCAGCCCCCACGGGGGCGCCTGAAAAGTGCGAGGTTCGTCCAGGACTGGGAACTACCCGGTCCGCAGGTGTTGCCTAGCTTACCATTTCAAGGCCCGGGTGTCGATAAGCTGCTGAACCCAGTCGATGAACTCCACCAGCGGACGCGATCCCGCATCGCCGGTGTCTCTGCGGCGCACAGCAACGCTGTGATTCTGGGCCTCACGATCGCCCACCACCAGCATGAAAGGAACTTTTTGCAGTTGCGCGTCCCGGATCCGCGAATTCAACTTCTCGTTGCGATCGTCCAGTTGGGTGCGAACCTTGGCCCGGCGAAGTTCCTCAAGAACCGTCTGAGCGTATGTAAGATGCTTGTCGCTGATGGGCAGCACCACAACTTGAACCGGGGCCAACCAGACGGGGAATGCCCCCGCATAATGCTCGATCAAAACTCCAAAGAACCTTTCGATGGATCCGAGCAGTGCGCGATGTACCATGACCGGAGTGTGCGCATGGCCATCGGATCCCACATACTCCAAGCCGAAGCGGCGCGGCAGGTTGAAGTCAAACTGCACGGTGGTAAGCTGCCAGGGCCGCCCGATGGCGTCCACGAGCTTGACATCAATCTTCGGCCCGTAAAAGACCGCCTCGCCGGCCATGTATTTAAAAGGGATGTCCATGCGCTTCAACGTGTTCATCAGCGCGCCTTCCGCCAGCTTCCATTCCTCCACGGTGCCCGCATAATGTTCGGCATGCTCAGGATCGCGAGCCGAGAGCTCCACCTCGTAGCTATCGAACCCGAAGGTCTTGAGCACCAGAAAGGCGAAGTCCACACAAGCCTGAACTTCCGACTCAAGCTGCTCCGGCATACAAAAAATGTGGGCGTCATCCTGCGTGAACCCGCGCACACGAAGCAGTCCATGCATCACGCCCGAGCGCTCGAAGCGGTAAACCGTGCCCAGTTCGGCCAGCCTCATGGGCAACTCGCGATAACTGCGGACGCGCGATTTGTAGATCAGGATGTGTCCGGGGCAATTCATGGGCTTGAGCTGATATTGGTCATTCTCAACGTCCATCGCCCCGAACATATTCTCACGGTAAAAGTTCGTGTGCCCGCTCGTCTCCCAAAGATGCAAGCGCATAGCATGCGGGGTAAAAACCATGTCGTACCCGCGAGCCGTCAACTCGTCGCGCAGCCAATCTTCTATTTCCCTACGAATCACCCCACCCTTGGGATGCCAGAAAATCAGCCCCGGGCCGGCATCGTCCTGAATGCTGAAAAGATCCAGGTCCTTGCCCAGGCGGCGATGGTCCCGCTTCTTCGCCTCTTCGACCTGATGGAGAAACGCATCCAGATCCTTTTGGCTAAAGAAAGCTGTTCCATAGATGCGTTGCATGGGGTGTGAATGCTCATCACCCTTCCAGTGAGCCCCCGCCACGCTCAAGAGCTTGAAGGCCTTGATTCGCCCGGTGGAAGGAACGTGTGGCCCGCGGCAAAAGTCCAGGAACTTGCCGGTTCGATATGCAGAAAACACCGGGTCAGCCTTTTCCTGAATCAGTTCGCACTTCAGGAACTCGCCCATCTGCTCAAAAATCTTCAAGCCTTCCTCTTTGGGATAATAGACCCGCTCGTTCGGCAAATCCGCCTTGACGAGCTCCTGCATCTTCGCCTCGATCTTCTTCAAGTCCTCTTCGGTGAAAGGTGTTTCGCGGTAAAAATCATAATAGAAGCCGGTCTCGGTGGGTGGTCCGATACCCGGGTGCGCGTCGGGGAATAAATCCGTGACCGCTGCGGCCAGCAAATGCGCCGAGGAATGACGAAAGAGTTCGAGGCCCTCCGGAGACGCGGGTGTGATGAACTGAATGGGCCCATCCGCTTCGAGTTTCGTTGAAAGATCGACGGGCCAGTCGCCCACCTTCGCGGCCAGCGCTTCGGCTGCCAGGCGGGGGCTGATCGACTTCGCAACTTCCCAAGCGGTCGTGCCCTGGGGATATTCCCGGGATGCCCCATCAGGGAAACTGACCCGAATGTTTGCCATTGCTGAGGTTGCTTCCTGCCTTCAAAATAGGAACTCTAAATATAACAAGGAGTGTACCAAATGGTCAAACGGGTCATTTCCTTAGGCGGGTCCTGACACCGCAGGGATAAGCAGTAAGCGCTGGGCTCGCTGCCTCGACAACGACTGGGATCAAAGGAAGCCAGGCCGGGCTGCCGGTCACTTGCTCGCGGAGCGTTTGGCGACGAGGTCGGTGCCCCAACTTCCGTCCTTGGTATCCACGCGGAGCTGCATCTCGTCACTGGAGACTTTCCCCTTGAAGACCAGCGTAATCGGATTGCCCTGCCACTCAGAATCGACCGAAAAGGAGATGTCGCTCCCCTCCAGCTTGCCTTCGTTGATGGGGCGCTCCTTGCCATCGTTGCCTTGCATCGTCCCGGTCACCTTGCCGCCGTCAGATTTCAGGTTGAAAACCCAAGCCGGACCGTTCTCCGACTGGGCGGCCCACTTTCCGGTGACGTCCGCCGCCCAGAGCAGCGAGGTTACACACCCGAACAAGGTGAGACAGAATATGAAATGTGAAATACGCATAACATCCTCCCTTCAAATTGCGGCCCGGGAGCATCGCCCCCCGCACGGGGCAACACCCTTGTGGGACTGCGCTCTCGCCATGGATCTTGCGGCGCGGGAGGCCAATGGAAGCGTGGAGGTCGCGCAGCAACCGAAAATCCGCCGATCTTAGTGGCGAGGGACTCCACGCCGCGAAATCTTGAAGTCCATGGTGGTTGGTATCGTACCTTCTCATCTGCGCCGCGCCGTGGAGGGCGCGCGTTTAACTCGGCTCGCTTTCTTCCGTGAGTTCGAAGAAATGGTGCCCCTTGATGGCCAAGGTAACAGCCTTGCTGAAATGCCGCCGGTGGCGGCGCACGGAATGAACGAGAAACTTCCAGTATTCTTGACGGTAATCGCTGCGCAAGCCTTGCCGCCAAAGCGAGCGGCCCAGCGCCACGATATCCGAGAAAACGAGTGGCGTGCGCGACCCGCTGCCCAACTGCGCCAAGAAAGCCGAGGCGCGCTGGAAGTACTCCCGCGGATTGTAGATCGTCTGAAGGATGCGACGGTAGCCATCCAGCAATTCCTTCGTGTCCATGCGCGGGATGAAGTTCAAGTCAGCGATCGTGTTGTTTCCCAAGCTGGATTTCAGAAGCCGGCCCTCTGCTTTCAGCCGCCGCCACAACTGCGTGTTCGGCAGGGCATTAAGCAGCCCGACCATGGAGAGGGGTATAGCTGCATCGCGGATGAATTGGATTTGCCGCTCGAAAACGTCCAGGGGATCGTTGTCGAAGCCCACGATGAATCCCCCCATGACCTCCATACCGTAAGACTGGATCAGCTTTACGCTGGCCAATAGGTCCTTCCTCAGGTTTTGAAACTTCGTGGTCTCTTTAAGGCTTTCAGCCACCGGGGTTTCGATGCCCAGGAACACACTGACAAAGTGAGCGTCGCGCATGAGGCCCAGCAGTTCCTCATCTTCCGCCAGATTCAGAGAAGCCTCGGTAAGAAAGGAAAATGGAAACTTGTGATCGCGCATCCACTGGACGAGGCAGGGAAGCAAGGCCTTCACACTTTTCTTGTTTCCAATGAAATTGTCATCGACCATGAAGACGGAGCCGCGCCAACCGAGGCGATAGATCTGATCGAGCTCTGCGCACACCTGGTTGGGAGTCTTGGTTCGAGGGCGGCGGCCGTAAATCTCGATGATGTCGCAGAATTCGCAGGTGAAGGGGCAGCCGCGCGAGAATTGCAAAGCCATGGAGCTGTAACGGTGTAGAGGTGCGAGATGAAGGTCCGGAACCGGCACGCGCGTCACATCCGGCAGTTGCGGATGCGAGTAGTAAGCCTTGGCGATCCCGTGCTCAAGATCCTCGGCGAGCTGGCCGATCATTTCTTCCGCTTCGCCCTCCGCAATATGATCGGCCTCATTGATCGCCGCATCGCGAGCGCTGGTAATCGGTCCGCCGACCACGGTCCGGCGGCCGCGGCGCTTGGCGCGCGTCAATTGCTCCTTCAGGGAAGGTCCCTGCACGATCATCCCGCTGAAAAAAACCACATCGGCCCAATCCAAGTCGGAATCCTTCAGGCGCTGGACGTTCAAATCCACTAGGCGCTTCTGCCAGTGCTTGGGGAGCATCGCCGAAACGGTAAGCAGTCCGAGGGGAGGAAACACCGAACGCTTTCCAACAAAGGGCAAAGCGTGCTTAAAGCTCCAGAACGTGTCAGGAAATTCCGGATAGACCAACAGGACTTTCATCTAACACCTCTTCCACCAATAAGCCTGGCAGTTCTTCCCCCGCCGCCAAAGCCGCGGTATCATCGCAGGCTCCTGGGTATTAATTAAGGCCCTGGCCTTGATGTTAGCGCCCGGCCTTTGCACACCTCGTTAATGCGGGGAGGATCCGTCACCGGCGACTGGAGGTTCGTGGGATACGGATAATTTTCGGCCCGACAACCCCACAAGGAAGGGTCTGCACTTCGGGCAGGAGTCTAGCACCAATAGAGGCCGCACTCCAGCAAAAAGCCGGGATTTTTTCTGCGTGAGGGCGGAGGTTGGAAAGGTTGAATTCCGGGTCCCTATCGTATACAAACCTCTCGGCCTCGGCGTGAGAGCTGCGGGGCATTACTCAAGCCTCTTTCCAACGCGCGCTGGCTACGTCATTTCAAATCGGGTAAAATGCGCACGCCGAGACAGGGTAATTTCGATGATTGCACCAAGAGGAGGTTCCTGTGACCGCCGCGCCCGCGACGCCTCTGGAAATCAAACGGCTGGTTCTCGTGCCCGCACTCCTGACCCTCGCGGTCACCGTGGTACGCCTGGCAGGTGAACTAATCCATGGGCCGCGAAGGTTTTTCAATTCCGATCCGGGTGGTCCGTGGGCGATTGTGGGAATCATCTGGCTGGCCCCGATTTTTGGCGTCTACTTTGCATTGTGGTTGGCTGCACACGGCCAGGGACCCAAGTCCCTAGGCCGCTCCATGGGCTTCGGTTGGCTCGGCGTGGCGGTGATCTTAACTTTCAGTTATGTGGGGGGGGCGATTCTCCACCTCCAGCAAAACTTCTGGGGGCGGCTCCTCTACTTCTGCGCGGTTGTGGCCGTGGCGGCGTTGGTCACCGCGGGGGGTTGGGGGGCGCTGTTTCGCACCCTGGTGGCTTACGCTTATGCGGCGCGTGTGCCGGTGGCCGTGCTGACGTTCTTCGCCTTTTGGAGAGACTGGGGAACTCACTACGACGCCGTTCCGCCGGACCTTCCCGACGGCCTGGGCCTGCTGGCGAAATGGGTGTGGCTCGGTCTCTTTCCCCAACTCATCTACTGGGTGGGTCTCACCGTCATTGCCGGGATGCTCTTCGGAAGCCTCGCCGCCGGAATCAGCCGGCTTGCGCACCGAGCATGGGAGACAGCACAATGATCATTGCTGACCTGGCGGAAATCGCCGGCCGCACTTATCCGGCGCGGCGCCGAACACAGAATCTGGTGGGGGGAGCCAGCCCCATCAAAGCCAAGAATTTTTCGATAGGGTGCGTCACCCTGGAGCCCCATGGCGGCCAGGTCCCCTGGCACCATCAGGAGCAGGAAGAGGTTTACCTGGTTCTGGAGGGTACCGGCGAGATGTGCTTGGGCGATGAAAGGGTGACGATCAAGGCTGGACAAACCGTTTATATTCCCTCAAACGTCTTTCACCAGCTTACCAACACCGGCTCCACAACGATGCGCATGATCTACTGTTACGGCCCCGCCGGCGACGTGGCGCATTGGCGCCAGGAATTGGAGGGCACCCTGCCCCGCGCGGGGGTGGACGCTCCGGCGCTCCCCCCCGGTGCGCAACCCCAATGCACGGAGAAGCCCAAGGCTTGAAGATGGACAACCCCAAGACTCACTCGATCGGAATCATCATGAACGGCGTCACCGGGCGCATGGGCCTGAACCAGCACCTTCGCCGTTCAATTGGCGCCATGATGAAGCAAGGGGGCGTCAAGATCAGTTCTGAGGAGAGGATTTTGCCCCGGCCACTCCTGGTAGGCAGGAACGCTGCGAAACTCGAAGCCATCTCCCGGGAGATGGGCGGGCTTCCCTATACGACCCACCTCGATGAAGCCCTGGCTGATCCGGAATACTCCATCTATTTCGATTCCCAGACCACCGCCCAACGCGTGGAGGCGGTCTTGAAAGCCATCACCGCAGGCAAACACGTCTATTGCGAGAAGCCGGTCGCGGAGACTCTGGAGCAGGCGCTCCAGCTTTACCGCCGGGCGGAAGCTGCCGGCGTCAAGCACGGTGTCGTGCAGGACAAACTCTGGCTGCCGGGATTATTAAAGCTCCAAAAGTTGCGCGATATGGGATTCTTCGGCCGCATTTTCGCGGTGCGTGGAGAGTTCGGCTATTGGGTTTTCGAAGGCGATACGGTTTCGGCGCAGCGACCCTCGTGGAACTACCGCAAGGAAGAAGGCGGCGGGATCATCATCGATATGTTCTGCCACTGGCGCTACGTCCTTGACAACATCTTTGCCCCCGTGAAGGCCGTGTCGTGTACCGGCGCCACGCACATCCCCGAGCGGCGCGATGAAGAAGGCAAGCCTTATGCCTGCACGGCTGACGATTCCGCTTACGCCACCTTCGAACTCGAAGGCGGCATCCTCGCCCCTTTCAGCTCCTCCTGGTGTGTGCGCGTCCGCCGGGATGACCTGCTCACCATTCAGGTGGAAGGCACGAAGGGTACAGCCGTGGCGGGGTTACGCGACTGCTGGATTCAGCCCTATGGCGCAACCCCCCGTCCGGTTTGGGATCCGGACGTGCCAAGCACGCTCGACTATTTCGCGGGATGGCAAAAGGTGCCGGAGCAGGAAGTCTATGACAACGCCTTCAAGCGGCAATGGGAGTTGTTCTTGCGCTACGTCGTGAAGGATGAACCGTTCCGCTGGAGCCTGCTGGAAGGCGCCAAGGGCTTGCAACTTGCCGAAAAGGGCCTGGAGTCATGGCGTAAGCGCGCCTGGGTCGACATCGGCCCTCTTCTGTAAATTCATTCCGCGCTACTTCTTTGTCACCTGCAAGGCCGGTAGCCAACGGGAAAGGTGGTTGAGGCTGGGGTAATGGGTACGGTCCACCTGAAGCGGCGTCACGGAAATCTCCTGGGCAAGAATGGCGCCGTAATCGGAATCCAGCTCAACATCACCCAGTTCCACGGTTTCGTCGAGCCAATAATAGGGCCGCCCGCGCGGGTCCTTCTTTTCCAGAACAATGTTTTGGGAAACCTTCTGACTCTGGCGGGTAACGCGCACACCGCGCACTTCGCCGCGCGGGACGTTCACATTCAAGCACACTCCGGGGTCCATTCCTTCCTCTAACACCTTGGCCGCGAGTTGCCCCGCGAAGGCCGCCGCCGTGGAAAAATCCAGTCGCTGGCGCGAGGCGAGCGAAATAGCGAACGCGGGCACACCATGCAACGCTCCCTCCATGGCGGCGGCGACCGTGCCGGAGTAAACCACGTTCTCACCCAGATTACCACCCGGGTTGATGCCGCTCACCACCAGGTCGGGCCACTGCGGCAGGATATGGTAGAGGCCCAAAATCACCGCGTCCGTCGGCGTGCCGGTGACCGCGTAGTGCCGCTCGTCGAGGCGGTGGAAGCGCAGCGGCGTGTGCAGGCTGATCGACTGGCTGGTGGCGCTCATCTCCTTGTCCGGAGCGACCACCGTCACTTCACCCACCGGCGCCAGGCCCTGCTCCAGGGCCTTGATCCCCGCGGCACCAATTCCGTCGTCGTTCGTGATGAGAATGCGTTTCAAGAACTCCAGCCCTCAGCTATCAGCGCTCAGCCGGCAGCTAATGCTTTAGCTCGAAGCCGATCGCTTGCAGGTTCCGTCGAAAAGATGCCCTGCTCAAGCCAAATTCTTTTCTAGCATGCGGCGGGGAAGCTCGTCCAGATGATTCGGCGCAGGGCAGATGGGAAGATCGGGTGATCGGGCGATCCGATGATCGGGTGATCGGGTAAGCAGAAAACACACACCTATCAGGCTGTTCTTTGTTCGCCCGATCACCAGATCATCGGATCACCCGATTAACTTGACTTTCGCTTTTTATTCGCCTATACTGGTGGCGTCTCTATTGGGGGATAGAGTCATGTTCCTGCAAGGGCTAATTCCGCCTCAGCCGACCCAACCCTGGCGCCTGCCGCCGCAGGGTTTGGCGGTCTTTCATGGGGAGTGCGATGCGCCCCGGCTCAGCCACTATTTTTTGCCGCGCTTGGCCCTGGAGGGCGAGCGGATTTTGTTTCTCGATGGCGCGAACTGCGCCAACCCGCGGCTGATGGCGCGCCTGGCCGAACGGCGCGGGCTTCCCTTTGCGCAAATCAGCCGGCAGATCAAAATCGCGCGGGCCTTCACTTGTTTTCAACTCACTGAGTTGATCCGTCGTGTGCCCCAATTTCTGGCGGACTTCCCCGCGCAGGTTCTGATGGTCACGGCCTTTCCGGAGCTCTATTTCGACGAAGACGTTCGCGATGCCGACGCCCAGGCAGCCTTCCGGCAGGCGCTTGGACATCTCCGCCGCTTTTCATTGCCGATTGCCGATTGCCGATTGCCGATTGACCCAATCGAAAATCGGCAATCGAAAATCGGCAATCGCCAACAGCTTCCAGTCACCAGTCCCCCGGCGGTGACGGTGGCACTTTTTTCTTCCGCCTCCCGCTTCCAGCCGCCCGCCTGCCGCAAGTACTTTTTCACCCAAACTTGCGCGGCTGCGGCGGAACTCTGGAAGTTTCAGCTCGATGGCCAGGGCCGGCTGGGGCTGCTCAAAACAGGGGCTGGGGACTGGGGACTAGGGGCTGGGGAAAGGACGAAACTCGAAATTCGAAACTTGTGAGCGAGACACCGAATTTCGAGTTTCGAATTTCGAGTTTCGGCTTTTCCCCAGCCCCCAAGGGAGGTTCGCCATGGGACGAACGGTTGCCACATTTCGTGACCTGATTGAGCAGGAATTGCAATCCTGGAAGCAGCGCTTTGGCCGCGCGCTTCGGCAGGAAGAACAGGCGTATCTCGAGGCCATGTTCAACCGCGTTCGCCTCTATGTTCAGGCTTGCACCTATCACTTTCCTGTGGACGCAATGCACGGCATTCACGTGGCCGTAGGGCTGGATCACGAAATCCGGCTGCGCAAAATTGAGGCCGCCTTAGGAATAAACCTTGCGACTCAGTGGATGGATTCTCGACCTTTACCCCTGCCCGCAGGGGATGGTCCTGTGGATAATCGAGTCGAGCCAGAAGCGCCGCCAGCTGATTGACCGTTCTTTTCGGCCTTGCTTCTACGTGCAGGGGCCGGAAAGGCTGCTCGCGCGTCTGGCGGAAGCGCTCCCCGCCCGGGCTGCGGTGAGTTGTGTGCTCACGGAACGGCAGAACATCTGGGACCGCCAGCCGCTGCGCGTGCTCCAAGTGTCGGCCCACCATCCCACACTGTTCGCGCCGCTCGCGCGCTTCGTCCGCCGCTTCGATAGCGACCTGATCCTGTACGACTCTGACCTGATGCTGGCGCCCATGTATTGCTGGGAAAAGAATGTTTTCCCTCTGGCGCGCGTGGATATCGAAGCCACGGAAGTAGCGCCGGGCTTTAGCCCGGCACGTGCCGCCCTAAAGGGCGGCGCTACTCCGCCCGAGACTGGGGGGTTACCCGGCGAGATCCGATCCATCGTCTGCCGGGACGACGAGTGGTTAACCGACTACGAGCGGCCACCCGTCAGGACCATGCGGGCGCGCCTGGAAGGGCTCTCCGACGTCAACCCCCGGCACGGCCGGCACGGCGCGATGGAGGTGGCCATTGAAAACGACTGGCAGGTGCTCGATGATTCCGACGAACCCGCCGCGGCGGCTTTTGAGCGCCTGCTGCGCGTCCACGACCCGGACGTGCTGGTCACCGAATGGGGTGATTCCGTTCTGCTCCCGGGTTTGCTGCGGCAAGCCCAGCGGCGCCACATCCGCCTGCCCTTGAATCGCGATCCGGTGCCGGTCGCGAGCACCCGTTCGCGCAGCTACATGAGCTACGGGCGCATCCTGTTCAAGGACAGCACCACGACCTTGTTCGGACGGCTGCACATCGACACGCAGAATTCCTTTGGCGCCGACACGTGCGAACAAGAAGGCCTGTGGGAACTGGTGCGGGTCACGAAATTGCCGGTTCAATACGCCTGCCGCACAACCCCCGGCACGGGAATCTCCTATTTGCAGATGGAAGTGGCCTGGCGGGACGGAGTGCTGATCCCCGCGCAAAAGGCCGAGCCCGAAAGCCCCAAGTTCCCGGACGAGCTGCTGCTCGCGGACCGCGGCGGACTAGTTTTTCCTCCGCGCCTCGGATTCTTTGAAAACGTGGCGGAGCTGGATTTCGTAAGCGAGTTTCCCAGCATCATGGCGCGTTTCAACATCTCGCCAGAAACGGTGAACTGCCCGTGTTGCCCGCAGGCGCCGCGCGTGCCCGAACTCGGCTACCGCGTTTGCCAGCGGTATCGCGGCATCACCAGCCGGGTGGTGGAGCGCCTCATCCATAAGCGGCGACAGTACAAGGAAATGATGAGGGACGGGATACGGGATACGGGACACGGGACACGGGACACGGGACACGGGATACGGGATACGGGGACTGCGCGGGAACTGGAATCTGGGATCTGGACTCCGGAATCCGGGATCCGGAATTCGGGATTGGAAACGGGAGGTTTTCCGGAGAACCCGCACCTTACATCCCGAGCCCCGAGCCCTGAAGCCCAAGTCCCCAGCCCCGAGTCCCGAGTCCCGTGTCCCGCGTCCCCAACCCCGAATCCCGTATCCCGAAACCCGAGTCCCGCCGCTTGTAAACAGCGCCGCGACGTGTTGAAGTGGCTGCTAGTTTGTTGCTTCGGGTACACCGGCTACAAGAACGCCCGCTTTGGCAAAATCGAAGCGCATGAGGCCATCAACGCCCTGGCGCGGGAAAAATTACTGGTGGCGAAAGAGGCGGCGGAGCAGCGCGGCTACCGCGTGCTGCACGCGCTGGTGGATTCGCTCTACGTGCAGAAGTCAGAAGTCAGGAGTCAGGAGCCAGGAGCCAGCGGTAGCGCCTCTAGGGGCTGGGGGCTGGGGGCTGGGGGCTGGGGGAAAACCCTTCCATTGCCGATTGACGATGGTCGATGGTCGATTAGTTCAATCGGCAATCGGCAATCGAAAATCGGCAATTGCGAAAAAGCCGCGGACCGGGAAATCAGGTCCGCGCTACCTTCCCCAGCCCCCAGCCCCCAGTCCCTAGCCCCTACTCCCCAACCCCTGGCCCCCGACCGCGAGGACTACGAACGCCTGGCGCAGGAAATCGAGCAGCTCACCGGCCTGCCGCTGGCGCTCGAAGCCGTCTACCGCTACGTCGTCTTCCTGCCTTCCAAACAGTCCGCCGAAATCCCCGTGCCCAACCGCTTTTTCTGCGTGTCGGACGCGGGCGAGCTCAAGGTGCGCGGCCTGGAATGCCGCCGGCACGACACGCCGCCGTTCATCTCCAGGATGCAGTGCGAGGTGCTCGGGATTCTGGCCGAGGCTCGCGATTTCACCACCTATTGCGCCAAGCTCCGGGAGGCACGGGAAGTTTATGAGCGGTACCAGGCGCAACTCCGGGAGGGCAGCGTGGCGCCCGAAGAACTGGTCATCCGCAAACGCCTTACCAAAGCTCCCAGTAGCTACCAGAAAAACAGTGTTACCGCCATCGCCGCCCGGCAACTGGACCGCGCGGGCGTGAAGCTGCGCCCGGGTGAAAACATCGAATTCATTATCACCGACGCCGACTCCACATTCATCGACGATCGCGTGCGCGCCTGGACCTTGTGGGAAGGCTGGCGGGGCTACGACGTGGATGCCTACGGGAAAGCACTGGCGAATGCGTTCGAGCCCGCCGCGCACTTCGGAAAAACAGTAGGCGGAAGGCAGTAAGCAGTAGGCAGCGAGCGGGGCGCGGGGAACGGAATAATCAGGAAAGCCTTGTGACGGCGGGGCTGAACAGGCTGCGGAAAAACGCTCCAATGCTGTCATCCTGAGCGCAGCGAAGGACCTCGGTATTTGAACTTTCAAGCAAATACAGAGGTCCTTCCTTCGCTTTGCTCAGGACCGGCTTCGCCTCCTCAGGATGACAGTTTGCGGAGTTTTTCCGCAGCCTGTGAAGCCCCGCCCTTCCGAACCCCTGGCGAGAAATCCCCGCGAAGTCCGCAGCATTTCACGCCAGATTGCAGGGGGAACGGCGACCGCGCATCTCAGCGCTACCCGCTTTTTTGACAAGTAATCGCGCCGCACTGCGGTCGGGGGTTGTCTATGCTAGGGGAAGGGGCCGGATTGTGCTACGAAGGCGGACAATTCCTTAACAACCCATTATAGGGATGGACAAGGAGTCCATATCGATTCCGTAGAGTAAAGGGGCAAAATGTCTGCCGCCCGTGACCTACCTAACGAATGTCCTGCGTGCGTCTTGCTAATCCACCTGCCTGATGTACCAATGACATAATGTCTTTGCGACAGGCCGGGGACAGACGGGACCTTTTACTGTATTGTATCGGCCTAACTCGATTACCTCCACCATGCGGGTAAGCTTCGGCGAAAAACCACTGAAACGTTCCGTCTGTCCCCGGTTTACCCCTACTTGAGATCATTCGCAATCTGCGAAAACTGTTCCAAGGCGGCTTCCAGGTCTTCGGCAATCTCCGTGGCGATGATGTCAGGTTCGGGCAGGTTGGCGGAATCTTCCAGGCTGTCATCTTTGAGCCAGAAGATGTCCAGATTCACTTTGTCGCGTTTGAGCAGATCATCATACTCGAACGAATGGAAACGTTCGGAGGGCTTGCGTTCGAACCGGTTCTCGGGGTTGTAGCAGGCGACGAAATCGTCAAGATCGGAGCGCTTCAGCGGATTGGTTTTCAGCGTGAAGTGCTGGTTGGTGCGGAAATCGTAAATCCACAGGGTCTTGGTCCAGGGCTTTTCGCTGGCGGGTTTGCGGTCGAAGTAGAGGACGTTGGCTTTCACTCCCTGAGCGTAGAAGATGCCGGTGGGCAGCCGCAGCAGGGTATGGACATCGCATTGTTGGAGCAGATGGCGCCGCACCGTCTCGCCGGCGCCGCCTTCAAAGAGCACGTTGTCCGGGACCACGATGGCCGCGCGCCCATGAATCTTCAGCAATGACCTGACGTGCTGAAGAAAGTTGAGCTGCTTGTTGCTGGTGGTGGCCCAAAAGTCGTCGCGATAATAGATGGCCTTTTCCTTGCTTTCCTCTCCCTCCTCATTGATCACCGTGATGCTGGACTTTTTCCCAAAAGGAGGGTTGGTCATCACGATTTCGTAATTCGTGCTGGGAGGGGAGGCCAGGCTGTCAAACGTCGCGACGGGAGAGTTATTCCCGCCGATGCCGTGCAGATACAAGTTCATGGCACAGAGGCGCGTGACGCCATCCACGATGTCGAAACCGCTGAGCGCCCCAAAGCGCAGGTGCTTCTTCTGGTCGCTGTCGAGTTCAAAGTGCTTGCTAAGATATTCATGCGCGGCCAGCAGGAATCCGCCCGTCCCGCATGCCGGATCGTGGATGGCGTTACCTGGTTTGGGGCGCATCACCTCCACATCGCGCGGATCAGGGCGCGGGGAGTGAAGTACTGTCCCGCGCCCGCCTTCACATCCTCGGCGTTTTTCTCCAGCAAGCCCTCGTAAGCGTCACCCTTCACGTCCGCGTCCAGCGCGGTCCACTGCTCGCGGTCAATGAGGTCGGAAATCAGTTTTCGAAGCAGCGCGGGGCTTTGAATTTTGTTCTGCGCCTTGCGGAAGATAACACCCAGCATCCCCGGCTCGCGGCCGAGATTCTGCAAAACGTCGCGATAATGGTGTTCGAGCGCGATGCCTTCATATTCGAACAGGCTGGGCCAGTCGTTCTCGGCGGGGATGATGGAGGGCTGGTTAAAGGGTGGCTCGGTCCGCTCATGCGCCATTTTCAGGAACAGCAGATAGGTGAGCTGTTCCAGGTAGTCGCCGTAGGAGAGCCCGCCATCACGCAGGACGTTGCAGTAGTTCCAGAGCTTTTGGACGATGGCGGCGGAGCCGTTCGACATGATCACAGCCTCAGAGTCCCAGTGTATTGCGCAGTGCCTCCTCGACGGCTTCCATTCGCGGCATCCTTCCGATGGCACCTCTAATCAATGGCAGTTCTATCGTCGCTAGGTTGTCGGTCATGATCACCGAATCGGATTTCAGGCCAGTCTGGAGGGCAGGAGAATCCTTCAACAAAATCGTGACGCGGCTGGGATGTCCGGCGCGGGCCATATTGCTGCTGACCATGGCAACTACAACCTGAGCGAGCCCGGTGCTGAGATCATCTTTTTGGACTACCAGCACCGGACGCAACTTTACGGTCCGCAGGTCGGAGTGAGGAAAGTAGACCAGGGCGAAGTCACCACGGTTAAAGCTCATTATAGACGTCCATGCTCGCGTCGTCCCAATCAGCCGCGAAAGTGGCCAGCTTGGCGCGCACTTCCCGGGCGCGCTCTCGCGTCCAGCCCAGGTCTCGAATGGTGAGCTTGTTCTTGGTCAGGGCCGCTCGCTTCGCAGGTTTTCGCGGACGGGTTGCGGACTGCTTCACACTGAGAGCTTTGACGGGCATCGAAACCTCCTCACCGGTCGTTCAGACCCGGACCTCACCATTCTATAACGCCTTGCAGCCGGGCACGAAAACCCGCGGACCCACAAAACTGGTCCGCGCTACGCCCTCATGGCTGAACCTCGTGGACGTATCGCTCTGGTTACACCTGCGGCGGGCCCGCGGCGGCAAGCGCAGCCTTCTTCCTTCTCTTCGAGTTTACATCGGTTTCCTGCAACTTGGTACGACGGATGCGCTCCAGCAGCGCGCTGGCCGGTTCGTCGTTGGGGTCCTGGGACACCAACTTGCCCTCGAAGGCGCGCTTCAGGATGGCTTGGCGCAGCCGCTCGGCCCGCTTCAGGTTGGCCTCAACCTGCATTTCAAGTTCGTCGATCACCGAAAGGCGGCGCTCGACTTCGGCGACGATGCGGGTTTGCTCAGCGAAGGGTGGCAATGGGAGTACAAGAGTTTTTATTTTGCCCTGGAAGATGTTGGCTTGGGCCGTTTGCGTCTTCTTGGTGTCAATTTGTGATTGTAACAATGGAGAGCGAAGGGCAATTGATAGGAACTTTCCCATTTCAAGAGTTGGCTTCAAAACTGCCACGCTTCTTACGAGTGTAAACTTGAGCCCAGGGGGCGCTACGCAGGACCGCCCAACGCTTCCAGAGCAAGATAAGAGCACATCGTTCGGACTGACTTCCAAGCGCTTTGTAATGCTGTCATAAACGGACTCCGGAACATAGTCAACGTTTTCCAAGGATAGCGCACCGTTCAAAATGTTCCGAGCGGATAATAGGTATACTCCTCGGTCGGACCGCTGAGGCGTTATATGTTCCCCATCGGTAATCCGAGTAGTGCATTAGTCTGCGCTCGCCCAGAGCCACCCCGCGGGGAGCTTCGGCAGATTGGTGATATCCGGTCCGGTTGGTTCTTTGTATTTGGATTTCGACTTGCCATCCTTCGAGGAATTACCATCCTGACACATTTTGGCAAATTGGTCTCTCTCCCAGCGGGCGCGGCGTTCGGCAAGCAAGCCGTCAAGGAGTTCGCTGGCGCGGTCGTAGGAGCGGCCTTCGCGGCGGGCGAGTTCGGCTTCGGTGGGGACCAAGCGGCCTTCGACGGCCGCCTTGAGCACGGCGGCGCGGTAGCGCTTCAGGTTGGCCTGCACGCGCTTCAGCGCCCCAACCCCGGCTTCCAGCCGCGTCAACTGTTTCTCGATCTCTGCCACAATCCGCCCCTGCTCATGTGCTGGAGGAAGTGGAAAGTTCAGGCCTTCTAGGAATTCAGGCGGAACACGAAGCTGACCCGCCGCCCCCTTCATCTTCATCCTAGCGTCGCGCCTGACTTGCTCTTGAAGCAGAAAGTGGAGAATAAACTTCGGTCGGATTTCATCGATCGGGCGTAGTACATGAAACTCGGTTGAGCCAGCGCCACGGCCACCCAATAACTCCACAGCGAGTGCGATCTTGCCGTTCTCCATGCAAGGCGTAATCTTGGCGAATAGCACATCTCTTTCTTGAAACCTCGTATAACCTTTCTTAACCTCTTTCCAGATGCGCGAGGCGGATGGGTCGAGCCGCCCCGATCCTGCTTCTACTGCTGCCATCCGAAGGAAAGACACCGATTCCCCGTCCATTGGCTCGTGCCGCATCCAACGGGGATTCATGTACACAATTTCACCGAGGGGTGCCAGGACCCAACCGCGAGGCAGGTTGTGTTCGGGGTAACTCATGCCGTCAACGTGTCATTATGTAGGGGCAGGCCTTGTGCCTGCCCTGGGGGCCGATTCGGCCCCAATTCCGGGCACCCACGAGGGGTGCCCCTACGATCCGGGGCCGGTTCGGCCCAATCGCGTCGTAGGGGCAGGCCTCGTGCCTGCCCTGGGGGCCGATTCGGCCCCAATTCCAGGTACCCACGAGGGGTACCCCTACGATCCGGTCGGCATGGCCGACGCCGGGCACCCACGAGGGGCGTCCCTACGCCGCCAGAACCTTGTTCATTTCATTTAATAACGGTCCCAAATCCTCACCGAACACCTGATTCGCCTTACCTAACCCGCCCCGCTGGGCAAAGGGTACATAGTCAAAGTCGTCCACCTGGATGGCGAGACTTGCAGCAATGTGGTCCCGAATCGCTTCGAGCCAATGCCGCTGCTCGTCGCTAAACTTTCGGCCTTTCTTTTCCTGCTGCGCAATCCATTGGGCGAAGCGTTCATTCACCTGATCGTGGAAGGGCCGCAGCTCATTGTCTTGATGAAGGGCGAAACGCACCAAGGAAACGATGTCGGCCAAGACCTTGCCGCCTGCGCCGCGCACCTTTGATTTTTCCAGCGTTTCATAAGCGCGCCACAACACTTGCGGGGTCCAGCCGCGCGGCGGCTTCTCAATGGCTGCCGCGAGGTCCTTGATTCCCTTCAAGGTGAGCCGCTGGCTGTAGGGACGGCTGTAGAGAATCTGGAGCGCCGCGATCTCATCCTTATGTTCCTGAATGAACTTCTCGAAAGATTCTACAACCGAGCGGGCCTTCTCCTTGGCGGCGGCCGAAAATCCGGCTTCCAGCACCTCATCCTTGGTAACGGTATCAATGGTTTGCTCGTAGGACTTAGGTTCTGATTGAAGAAGCCGAAGGTCTGCTGGGAAGGCGTGGCGGTGAGGCCGATCAAAAAAGCATCAAAGTATTCCAGCACCTGCCGCCAGAGGTTGTAGATCGACCGGTGGCATTCATCCACCACGATAAAATCGAAAAACTCCATGGGGATGGCAGGGTTGTAACTGACCGGCACGGGCTTTTTGATGAGAGACTCCAGGCTGCCCAGGGGCTTCTCTTCAATCTCCGGGTCCAATTCTTCCTCGCCCCGCATCATGGCATAGAGCCGCTGGATGGTGGTGATGCAGACCTTGCCGACCGGATCGAGCTTGTTCGATTCGAGAAGCTGCACATTGTAAAGCTCGGTGAATTTGCGATGCTCTTCCGGCGTGGTGAACTGCTCGAACTCGGTTTTGGCCTGCCGCCCCAGGGTTTTGCGGTCCACCAGAAAGAGAATCCGTTGTGCGCCCGCGTGCTTGATGAGCCGGTAACAGAAATTGCAGGCGGTGAAGGTTTTCCCTCCCCCGCTGGCCATCTGAATCAGCGCGCGTGGACGGCCGTGGGCCAGCGAATCTTCAAGACCGTGAATCGCTTTGATTTGCGCGGGCCAAAGTTTTTCTTCTATGAGCGGCGGCATGTGCTTGAGGCGCGCTCGCAACGTAGAGCCAGGCTTCCTTGACTCATCCATCAGCGACTCGGCCAGCGTTTCGGGGCGATGAAAGGCAAAGACGGGCCGGCTTCGCGCGTCGGGCTCCATCAGGTTCGTAAAGCGCGTTTCAATTCAGGTGCTCTGGTAGCAAAAAGGCAGGGGCTTGCGGTACGGCTTCAAAACGTCCGGAAGGCCAACGCTGTATTTCAGCGTCTGTATTTCGTACCCGCTGAGAGTCTCGCCCTCTTTCTTGGCCTCGACTACTCCCGCCGGAGCGCCGTCCACATAAAGCAGGTAATCGGCGAACCCGTAGCCCGACTTCAAGGGAAACTCACGAATGGCCACGCCGCGGGCCGCGCTGAGGTTGGTCATGTCGCGGTCCTGGATGGTCCAACCCGCCTTTGACAACAGGTCGTCGATGGCCTTGCGCGCTTTGTCCTCAGGCTTGTCGGACATAGCAAGTGAATTGGGGATTAATAATACTCCCGCCCGAAAGGACGATTTTAAAGAATTTTTCAGCGGATAGTCAGGGTCAGCGCATTTCTGACCGTTCTATGAAAGGGGATGTCAAGGGAACAGACCGGGGACAGACGGGACGTTTTCCTGTATTGTATCGGCCTAAGTCGATTACCTCCACCATGCGGGTAAGCTTTGGCGAAAAACAAGTGAAACGTTCCGTCTGTCCCTGGTTTACCGAGGTTGGTGCAAAGCGGTGGACCCTGCGCGGTCCTGGTTAGGCCGCCGCAGACACGACAAACTGTGCCGCTACCCCCATGCCAAAAAAATGCCGCACAGCCCTTGACATTTCGATAATTTGGATTAGAGTATAGGCAGGAGAAGTAGCCAGTTTCGCCGCGGTGTTGGCTAATCGGGATTGCGGCGCGCGCGGCTGCACCGGGCAGTTCGAGACGCCTCAGCCGCCCTTCTGAATGCCGTACCCGCGGCCTGTATCCCATCCATTGGTCAGCCTCCACGCCCGAGGAAGTGGGCGCGAAAGAAGGAGGTCGCCGTGTTCCAGATGATTAACGAAGCTACAGCGGAACCCCAGGACCGCAAGACTCTGTTCGTCAAGATCGGCATGTTTGTCGTGGCTCTGGCTGCCCTGGGTGGCGTAGTGTATTTCTTTGCCTTTGTCTCTTACGCGAATCACTAGCTATTCCGCGGCGAGCGGGAACTGTTCTTCCATGAGCCGCAAGGCCTCGTCGCGGGTGTGTAGGCGCCCTTCCAACTGAGCATCCTCCACGGCTCGGAGGATTTCCTTGAAAACCGGGCCGGGACTATATCCCCGCGCGATCAAGTCATCGCCGCGCAGTAAGGGCGCCGGCTTGATCCGTTCCTTGGGAGTTTCCTCTAGCATCCTCCGCGCCAATTCATAGTTGGTTAAATCGCCGTGACTGGCTATGCAATCGAGCCGGTGCAGTTCCAGGTGCTCACGGAATCCCTCCAGGCGCAAAAAGCGGAGCTGGGTCGACCGCTTCATCTGCGGAAAATCCTTGAAGCGGAGATGGTGGAGCACCAGTTCCACCACGCGCTCCGTCTCGCGCGCGGACAGCCGCAGGCGGCCGCAGATTTCTTCCGCCATCTTCGCGCCCACTTCCACGTGGTTGTCGAATCGGATGCGTTCGCGAATGGTGAAGGTGGGCGGCTTGCCGACATCATGCAGCAACACGCCCAGGGCGAGCGTGGGGGTCGGCTGGTGCAATCCCTCGAGCATCATCAGGGTGTGAATCCACACGTCGCCTTCGGGGTGAAACTCCGGCGGCTGCTTCACCCCTTGCATGCGTTTGATCTCCGGCAAGACCTGCTCGAGTAAGCCCGCATCGTCCAACAGTTCGAACCCCTGCCGCGCTGGTCCCTCCGTCAGGATCTTCACAATTTCGTCGCGCACGCGTTCTGCGCTCACATCGTGAATCTCCGGGGCCAGCCGGCATATTGCTGCGAGCACCGCGGGCTCGAGCTTGAAGCCCAGGCGCGCGGTAAAACGCACGGCGCGCAACATGCGCAGGCGGTCCTCGTTGAAGCGCTCGAGGGGGTCACCGATCGTGCGCAGGCGCCGTGCCCGGATGTCCGCCTGCCCGCCCACGAAGTCCAGCACCTGGGTGCTGACCGGATCGTAGAGCAGGCCGTTGATGGTGAAATCGCGCCGGCGCACATCCTCCTGGGGAGTCTGGGCGTAGCGGACCTCGCGCGGGTGGCGTCCGTCGGCGTAAAGTCCGTCACTGCGGAATGTCGCCACCTCCACGTTTCCGGCTTCGCGCGGCACGATGACCACTCCGAACTGCGCTCCCACGGTGAGGGCGTCAGGAAAGAGCTTCAGCACCTGGTCCGGGGTCGCGTCGGTGGTCACGTCATAATCTTTGGGTTCGACGCCCATCAGCAGATCGCGCACACAGCCGCCCACGAAGTACGCCTGGAATCCCTCCGACCTCAGCCGGCGCACAATTTCCGTTGCGGCTTCGCGCCTCGCGTCCATCAAACCTCTATCCACCTCATGCGAGTCTACTCCCCTTGGTCTTACTCCCGCCCCAAAAACCTCCGCTTCTTGCGCGCGGGCTTGTCGCCCGTCTCGATGGAGCGCGCCAGTTGTACGGCGTCGAATCCAAACTTTTCGCGAACCTTATCGGCAACCTTGAGCACTTTGTCGAGCTTCTCATGCTGCGCGGCATCGATCAGGCTGCGTTGAAACGTAGCGCGCTCCAGGTTCGACGTCCGCACGCCGATGAGGCGGATCTTCTGCTTGCCGTTCCACGCATTCTCAAACAGCCGCACCACGCTCGCGAAAAGGACGGCGTCAAGGTTAGTGGGTTCATCCAAGGTGACGTCGCGCGTCAGGGTTTTGAACGGGGCGAAGCGCAGCTTCAATCCCACCGTGCGCGCGAAGAGGCGATGGTCGCGCAGTCGCCGGCCTACAAGCTGCGCAAGATACGAAAGCGTCCGCTCCACTTCCTCCGGGTCGCCGATATCCGTGTCAAACGTGGTTTCGTGGCTGATCGACTTAGGCTCTTCCTCATATTGGTAGGCTTCGATATCCTGGCCGCAGGATTTGGTGTAAAGCCACTCACCGAATTTTCCGAAGCGCTCCCGCAGCTTCTCCCGCCCCATCTGCCGCAAGTCGCCGATGGTCACGATGCCAAGCGATCGCAGTTCCGGCTCGGTGACCTTGCCGATCCCCGGCATACGCCGGATGGGCAGTGGCCCCAAAAACCTCGCCTCGCAACCCGGCAAAACATAAAGCAGGCCGTGCGGCTTCGCCTGGTCAGAGGCGATTTTGGAAACCAGGTGCGAAGTCGAAAGGCCAATCGAGCAATTCAGGTCGGTGCGTTCTTTGATGGTTCGAATCAAACGGTCGGCGCCGCGGAAGGCCGAGCCGTGCAACCGCTCGCAACCCGACAGGTCGAGGTAAGCTTCGTCAATCGACACCATCTCCACGACGGGCGTGAACTCCTCGAAGATCTTGTGGATTCTCCGCGAGTATTCGCCGTACTTCCGGTGTTGGCCGCGCAGGAAAATCGCATGCGGGCAGAGCTTGCGTGCGGTGCCAATCGGCATGGCCGAATGCACCCCAAACTTGCGCGCCTCATAGCTTGCCGCCGCCACCACGCCGCGGCCGTCGGGATCCGCCCCCACGATGACGGCTTTCCCCTTGAGAGAAGGATCTTCAAGCTCCTCCACCGAGACAAAGAACGCGTCCATGTCGACGTGCAGAATTTGGCGGAGCATGTGGTCTTCACCAGCCCCCAGTCCCTATCCCCCAGCCCCTGGCTTTCTCCTGGCGCTCACCACGCGCGGAATTCCCGCGAGATCGGGCACGACCTCGATTTCCCCCCATCCTTCGCCCAGCAGCGCCAGCACGCGGTCGCGCATATTGTACCCAATCTCGACCACCACGCACCCGCCCGGCTTGAGCGCCTGAAACGCCTGCGGGAACAGCCGCGCGTAGATTTCCTCGCCGTGCTCGAGGTCGCCACCCCAAGCGAGGCGTGGCTCAAACTCCCGCACTTCGCGCTGCACCATATCCACTTCGTGCTTGCCGACGTAAGGGGGATTGGCAACGACGAAATCGAACGTCCCGGCAAAATCGGGGGCGAGCAGCCGCGCCAGGAGATCGCTTTCCAGAAACTTGACGCGCTCGGGCAACCTTAGTCGCACGGCGTTGCGCGAAGCCACCACCAGCGCCGGGCGGGAGATATCCGCGCCGAAAAGAATCGCGCGGGGGAACTCCGCAGCCAGAGCCAGAGCCACGCAGCCCGACCCCGTACCCACGTCCACGATGCGCAGACGCGCCTCCTTCGCGTGGCCATGGCGGCGCGCGAGTTCAACCACGCGCTCGACCAGGTGCTCGGTCTCCGGCCGCGGGATCAGCACATCCGGGGTCACTTCGAAGTCCATTCCCCAGAATTCCTGATGCCCGGTGATGTACTGCGTGGGCTTGCCGGCGGCACGTTCCGCGATCAGTCGGGAATAACGCTCGAGAGCATCGGGCGGCACGTCCTCCTGCGGGTGGGTATGGAGGTAGGTGCGGTCGCGCTCCAGCGCATGCATCAGGAGCAGCTCTGCGGCGAGCTGCGCGGAAGGCACCTGATGGGCGAGGAGAGTTTCAAGTCCCTGGCGGAGTGTGGCGCGGAGCTGCGGCATGGCCAATTTTCGATTGCCGATTGCCGTTTGATCCAAAGGGAATTTGCATTCTTCCAATCTCAGTTTTCAGGAAAGACCTTCACCCCAGACGGGCGCCTGATAACTGACGACTTCCCCTCCAAAGTCGGCCATCGACAATCGTCAATTAACGCTCAGCCGGCAAGCGCGGCGGGCGGCCGGTCCTCCCCCGGCTCGCGCGTGGGGGGTTGCTTCAACTTTTCAGCCTGATAGTAAGCAATGAGTGCGTCGATGATGTCACCGATTCGGCCCTCCATAATCCGGTCGAGTTGATGGAGGGTCAGCCCGATGCGATGGTCCGTCACCCGATTCTGCGGGAAGTTGTAGGTCCGAATTTTCTCGCTACGGTCGCCCGTGCCGACCATCGAGCGGCGCTCCTCGGTGATCTGTTTCCGCTGCTCTTGCAGTTCCTGCTCGTAGAGCCGCGAGCGCAGGACGCGCAAGGCCTTGGCGCGGTTCTTGATCTGCGATTTCTCGTCCTGGCAGGAAACAATCATTCCCGTGGGCAAGTGCGTGATCCTCACCGCGGAATACGTGGTGTTCACCGACTGCCCACCCGGCCCTGAGGAGCAGAACGTGTCGATGCGAATGTCCTTGGGGTCGATTTGGATTTCCACTTCGTCCGCTTCGGGGAGCACCGCTACGGTGACGGCGGAGGTGTGAATGCGTCCCTGCTGCTCGGTTTCCGGGACGCGTTGCACGCGGTGCACGCCGCTTTCGTATTTGAGCTTGCTATAGACCTTCTGGCCTTCGATGAGGGCGATGACTTCCTTCAGCCCCCCGACGGCCGACAGGCTCGTGGAGAGCACTTCCACGCGCCAGTGCTGCGTCTCCGCATAGCGGGTATACATGCGGAAGATTTCCTGCGCGAAGAGCGAGGCTTCATCGCCGCCGGTGCCGGCGCGGATCTCCAGCACCACGTTCTTCTCGTCGTTGGGGTCGCGGGGCAGCAGCAGGATGTTGAGTTCCTGTTCCACCGTCTCCTGGCGCTTTTCGAGTTCCAGCAGTTCCTCGTGCGCCAGCGCTTTCATCTCGGGGTCGGAAGAAGATTCCTCCACCAGAGCTTTGGTGTCCTTGACCGCCTTGTGGACCGTCTTCCATTCCCGGAACTTCTCGACCACCTCGGTGAGGTCCGCACGCGCCTTGGCGGTCTTCTGGTAGACGGCAGGATCGGCCAACACCTCAGCCTTCCCCAGACGCTCCGTCAGGCCCTCGTATTGGGCTTCGATTTCCGAAAGCTTTTCCAGATAATGCATAGGTCCGAATACGGGACACGGCCTGTTGTAGGCAGGCGGTATCCCGCCACCGTTTTCTGTCTACTGTCTACGCCACAATCAATTCGCCGCCGCGATTCTGCTCGAGCATCATCGCCGTCTCCAGGGCCTTGATGGCCGTTTCCAGTTGGCGGTCGTCCGGCTCGCGCGTCGTTACCCGCTGCAACCAGAGGCCGGGCTGCGACGCCCACCGCCACAACTTTCCTTTCGAGCGCGCCGCAAAGCGGATGAACTCGTAGGAGACGCCGGCGATCACCGGCAGCAGGATGATCCGCCCCAGGAATCGCAGCGCGAAGGAATGAAAGGGCAGGAACATGTAAAGCACCATGGCGATGCCCATCACCACCAGAAGAAAACTGGTGCCGCAGCGGGGATGGAAACGCGTACAGGCGCGCGCCGACTCCACGTTAATGGGGCCGCGCCGTTCAAAAGCCCACACCACTTTGTGCTCCGCGCCGTGGTACTCAAATACCCGCTGGATTTCCTTCCACTGCGCGATGAGGATCAGGAAGCCCAGGAACAGCCCGATTCGAATCACCCCGTCAATGAGGTTGAACGTCACATTGTTGTCCGTTCGCGGATATCGATGCGTCACCGCGGTGGCCAGGTAGAGCGGGATGAGTTTGTAAAGGACAATGAAGAAAACCAGGGAGAACGCCACATTAAGCGCCAGCACCCAGCCGCTCAGCTCTGTTTTCTTCTGCGGTTTCGCCTCCGCCGAACTGGCGGCCTGCGGGTCCTCCAGCGCCTTTTCAGCAGAATAGCGCAAGGCGCGGATGCCCAGCACCAGGGCCTGACCCAGCACGCCTAATCCGCGGAGAACGGGATACTTCAGCCAAGGGTGCTTGTCCGATGGCCGGTCCAGGTAATCTTGTGTAACCGCGAGAGAGCCACTGGGCTGACGCACCGCCACGGCATAGGAGTGCGGCGAGCGCATCATCACCCCTTCGATGACCGCCTGGCCCCCCATCAGAACCTCCTCCGGCGCCTGGAGGTGAGGAAGCACCATCAGCCGCAATGCCCGATGAATAATCGATTTAAAATCAGATAATATAGACATTATTACCAATCAATTCCGCTGGCCGGCCCCCGGGGTCTTCGCACCGCCGCTGTCATTTCGAGGTTGTAACCCGGATTCCCGGAGGTTACTCAGAAGCCCACCCGTGCACCAGGCCTATTGGCCAGAATAACCACAATTCCCAGGGGTGTCAAATCGCGGGGAGGATGTGAGGACGTCGAGCCGTACAAAGCATCCCTGACTTTTGGAGTCTCGCCATGAATGTGGTCGCAGTCTGACGCCGTCAATCGCCAGTCCTCGGATCGGACCCAGGCCAGTTGACCCCGTGATGCCCTTTCGGTCCAGCAATCCCCACCCACCCGCGATGTGGTAAAAATACGCAGTTTACCTTTACCGACCTGCTGCGGCCATCCATCGATAGCCGCAAAGGCCCCCGCCACACCTGTAACAGACATTTAGTCTATTTCTCAATCCCCTATTGCCCCGGTTATGTTCATTACTTTTGGCTAATTAATTGCTCGAAAAGGCAATTAACTGCTCTAAAACATGTTGAGTAGTGTCAATTGAGGTAATTGATTACTTTGAATATTGCCAAGCTGCAAGAGGTTTACCTGTAGCGGACAAAAAGCCCTTTAAGAGGGAAGGTGGGATGAAATGAGACGAAGATGGAAGGTTTGGTTGTTGATCGGATGCATGGTGGCGATTTGGCCTTCGGTTACGAAGGCGGACGTTACTGGAACCATCCTCGGAGTGGTCACAGACTCCTCGGGTGCGATCATGCAAGGTGTACAAGTCAAGGCGACTAACGTCGGCACGAACATGGAGACGGAAGCCACCACCAACGCGACCGGGGAGTACCGCATCATGGAACTTCCGGTCGGACAATACACGGTCCGAGCGACGTACTCTGGCTTTCAAACTTTTGTTGAGACGAGCGTCGTTCTTACCGTTAACGAGCAGCACCGTGTGGATATCGTGATGCAGGTGGGAACCACCACGCAGGAAGTCAGTGTGACCGCCAATGCTGCGCAGATTGAAACCACCAACACCCAATTAGGCCAGGTCATCGCTGAAAAGGAGATTCTGCTACTGCCGCTCGACGGCCGCAGCTACTTGGATTTGATGGCCTTACAATCCGGTGTGGCCCCCGTTTCGACGCGCGCGGAAGGTCCCGGGGACATCTCCGTGAACGGCCAGCGGGAAAACAGCAACGGCTTCTTGGTGAACGGCGGCGATGTGTCCAACGTCGGATTTTTTGCGGCCGGAATTCAACCCAATATCGACTCGATTCAGGAGTTCCGGTTGATCACCAACAGTTTTGACGCCGAATACGGACGGTTCTCCGGCGCGCTTACCAACGCCATTACCAAGGGTGGGACGAACCGTATCCACGGCTCGGCGTTTGACTTTCTGCGAAATAATGATATGGATTCTCGCGGGTTTTTCGACACCACAATCGGCACTTTGCAGAGGAATCAGTTCGGGTATGCCGTAGGCGGGCCGGCCATCAAGGACAAGCTCTTTTGGTTCACGGATTATCAAGGAACCCGGGAGATTAATGGCGGATCAGCCAGTCAGACCCAGGTGTTTACCTCTGACCAGCGCAACGGTAACATTGGTGTCGACAATCTTACCGGCACGGTGACCGGGGCCGCCTGGGCTGCGGTACTTTCGCAACGACTTGGCTACACCGTTTCCGATGGTGAACTCTACTCCCAGGTCTTCCCTAATGGGATCATCCCTCAGGCGGCTTGGTCTCCAGCAACCAAAGGGACGATTGGGTTCATCCCAACCGCCAACGTCGGAGACGACCTCTACGCGACCGCCGCCTACCCGACCCGGACATCCGATAACATGTTCGGCCAGCGCGTGGATTTCCTCAACAAACTGACCGGAAACTGGTCGGTCTACTACTTTTACGAAGGGACGCATGCCGGCAGTGCGCTGGCGGGCGCCAGTTGGCCAGGTTTCCCGGATGTCACACAGGTAAGGAACCAACTTACCACCCTCAGCAATACACGCATTATCAACCCCACGACGGTCAACGAGTTTCGGATGAGCTTCACCCGCCTGCCCTTACAGACTGTTCCCACGGGCACGGCGCCGACTCTGAGCAGCATGGGATTTGTGACGGGCGCGGGGACGGACGGCATCAACAGTTCGGGACCTTCGGGCTTTCTAGGTGTCCCTGTCGTCGGTACCAACGAGTTCAGTTTTGGCACCGTGTCTCCAAGTATCGCCAACCAGAACACCTATCAAATCTCGGACAACTTCTCCAAGGTCAAAGGACGCCACACGCTGAAATTCGGCGTCGACTTTCGCTATTACCAAATGAACCAGCGCAATGCCGGAGACCCGGTCGGGGCGTTCGGGTTCAATGGAAATGAAACGGGCTCCGACATTGCTGACTATCTGCTGGGTGCTCCCGCCAACTACACGCAGTCCAGCTTGCAGCTTCTGGATTCGCGCAGCAAGTTTGGCGCGGCCTTCGCGCAGGATTCTTTCCGTCTCAAGTCCAACGTAACCCTAAATTATGGGCTGCGGTGGGAATTCAGCCAGCCGTGGTATGACAGCCAGAACAAAATCGTGGCCCTGGTCCCCGGAGAACAGTCCGTTGAGTATCCCACGGCCCCGAAAGGCTTGGTTTACCCGGGCGATCCGGGGGTCGCCAGAACTTTGGCGCCGACTACGTACGACAACTTTGCCCCACGCTTCGGTCTTGCTTACTCCCCCAACTACTCGGATGGGGCACTGGGAAAGATCTTCGGAGGACCGGGTAAGACCAGTATTCGACTGGCCGGAGGCATGTTCTATACGGCCATTCAAGACGATACGCTGTATTGGATCCTGGGGACGGTGCCCTTCGGCGAATACTGGGGCTCCTCCGGTCCGCCTTTGTTCGAGTCACCTTTCACCACCCGGTCAACCGGACAGTCTCAGGGGCATCCGTTTCCCTTCGTCATTCCGGCGCCGGGAAGTGCTGCGGCGAAGAACTTTGATTTTTCCTATTACCTACCCTTGTACAGCACTCTCGGGTATGCGGTGGATAATAAACTTCCTTACGCCTTTGACTATAACCTCACCATCCAGCGTCAGCTCAGCGGCTCAATGGTGTTGAGCCTCGGCTACGTCGGAACTCTGGGACGTAAGTTGATCGGCATCCAGGAGGCCAACCCGGGCGATCCCAACCTCTGTCTGAGTCTGACGGGGTCCGGGGTGATGGCGGGAACGCTCCAGTGCGGCCCCGGCCAGGAAGATTCAACCTTCGAGCGCCCGGACGGCACATTCGTCTATGGAACGCGCAGTCCATTCGGGAGCGCCTTTTCGACATCCTTCTATGAAGGAAACTGGGCCAATTCCGACTACAACTCGTTTCAGGCGAGCTTGGAAAAAAAGGCCGGGAATTCATCTTTCCTGCTGGCGTACACACTCTCCAAGGGGCTGGACAACGGTTCCTATTTCAACGACCGGCTGAATTACCAGAACCACAGCCTCAGCCGGGCCCTTTCGGTTTTTGATCTCACCCAAAATTTCGTGGCCAGCTACATCTACACCCTGCCTTTCGACCGGGCTTTTAGCTCACTTCCCAAGCGTCTTGTCCAAGGATGGAACGTCGCGGGTATCACCCGGTTCGCGACGGGATTCCCCGTCTCACTCTTCGAGAGCGGTGATCACGCCTTGAGAGGCACCTCCGGGATCGACATGCCCAATGTCGTTGGCCCCCTGAACATCACCGGTAACCCCAGGAACGATGCCAACCATACCTGGTTTAGCAAGAGCGCTTTTGCCCCGGAAACCCTCGGGGTGTTCGGCGATGCCGACCCACGTTTCTTCTTTGGACCGGGAATCAACAACTGGAACCTGGGCCTGCATAAAGACACGCAGCTCCGGGAAAGCATGAAACTGCAAATCCGGTTCGAGGCCTTCAACACCTTTAACCACGCTCAGTTCTCCAACCCCAACGGGTCATTCACCGCCGGCACGTTTGGGAGAGTCACTGCTGCGGCATCTCCTCGCATCGTTCAAGTTGCCGCCAAGTTTAATTTTTGACGGGCCGCCCGCCACCCGCTGCAAGCGCGGAGAAGCTGGCTGACCAAGACTTGAAGCAGGACCGAAAGTTGGGTCACAGAGGTCGCAGACATGCCGAACTCCGGCATGTCTGCGATTTCCCTGGGCTCAAGCGGGTCATCACGACATCTGCCTCGCCCCACAAACGGTGGGGCAAGCGTAGCGAATCCTGCTCTCGCCGTTTTCCGGCTTACCCAACATCATGATTCGATTTCGTGGCCAACAGCGAAAAGACCGTCAAGAATGGCGTGCCTTTTTCGGGAGCAGCCATCTCGACGGATACGTGTCTGGCTGGTCCGGTGAAACGAGCCGCGAGATTTAAAAAATCGAACTGCACGCAAAGAAGTTCTGGGCCTGGGGCCGGGATATAATGCCCGCTTGGCACTTGATGACACGCGTGAGGCGGGCAGTGCTTCCGCCCGGGGAAAGAAAAGAGACTGAAACATGCGAGGGCAGGCCCAGTTAAGCGAAACCATCCAGCGCTTCCACGATTCCTTCTGGGCCAAGAAAGCGACCGCCCGTCCACCAGTGGGGGTTTACGACGACCGCATCTTCCTGCCCATTGGTTTCCTGCGGCGTCCCTTTCCCCGCACCCGCGTCTTACCGGAGGACCTGACGGAAGGATTGGCGATGACGGAGTACGAGTATTCGTTCAAAGACCGCGCCGTTTCCTGCGACGACCTGCTGGCGTTCTCGGCTCCCTGGCGCGCCATCCCCTGGCTAGAGGCCTGTGCCGGTTGCCCCGTCCGATACTCGGAGGGTTCGCTTGCCCCAGGTCACTTTGTGGATTCCGCCGAAGAGTTAGCGGACGTTCCGATTCCGGCGGGCAACGGGTGGTTGGAATGCATGCAGCGGCAGACCGCGTGGCTCACGAGTCAGGTCCAACCCGACTGCTGGATCAGCCCCTCGATTTTGCGCGGTCCTTCCGACATCCTGGCGGCCATGCGGGGAATCACCAACTTTTTGATGGACCTTCTCGACCATCCCCAAGCGGTGCGCGCGGCGGCAGGACGGGTGAACCGAATGCTGCTCGACGCCCTGGATGCGCACTTCTCCATGGTGAAGCCCAGGCTGGGCGGCTACAGTCACATCTTCGGGTATTGGGCGCCGGCAAAGACCATCGCCATCCAGGAAGACACGATGGGCATGGCCTCGCCGGCCTCCTACCGCGACATTTTTATGGAGCACAACGCGGAGGTGGTCCGGCGGCTGGGCGAGCACGTCCTCTTTCATCTGCATGCTACGGGCTATAAGCACTATCGGGATGTTCTGAACATTCCGGGCATTGCCGGATTGCAAATCGTGATGGAGACAGGGGGGCCCACGCTGCTCGACTTGTTGCCAGTGTTCCGGGAGATTTTGGAAAAGTCCCGCCTGATCCTCCAGGTGGGTGATTGCGTTGAGCATCTGCCCGAAGTGTTGCGGAAATTGCCGCGGGAAGGACTCTTCCTCACTATTTCCAACCGCCAGATTCGCTCCGACCAGGAGTTCCGGCAATTCATTTCCGCCCACTGGAATTGCTGATCGGGCGCGAGGTAGCGATTTAAAATCACTTCGATTTGTTATGGAACCCTGCCGTTTTCCCTTTTAACCCGTCCCACTGTACTGGTGTCATTTGAAACCGAAAGTGCGCGATGACTTATGTAATACTCTGCTCATCGGAACATCCCGGTTCACGCCTATTTCGTCCGTGGCCATCAATCTGTGATAAAACAGCTTGTGAACATCCCGGACAGTAAGTAAACTGGGGTTTAGAAATGCCCGGGATGACAAGAATGACTGGGCAACCCAGCGGCGCGTGGTGCTGATTATCCGTCGCAATTGCCACAGCGTCCACCACCTGTGGAAACGTCGCGTGGGTGGAGTCACAAACGTTTGACTTAGCATGGCAGCCTTCTTGCGCGACTTTACAAAAGAAGAACTTGACGAGGTCTTTCCGGACCCGGCAGTGCGCGAAGTCTCATTCGAGATTCGTTTCCCGCCCCGCCTTCGCGTCAACGCCGAGCTTTGGAAGCTGCAGGACCGGTTGGTTGAGCAGTATCCCAACGTCAGTACAGAGTCGGTTTTCGTTCAGCCGGGGGGCGGGGTGCTCAGTCTTAGCGTCTTTCAGAATCCCGTGACGGGGCGATGCATCAAGGTTTCACAGGAGAATTTCATCGTCGCGTTTACTAAATATACTCGGTTCGAAGATTTTAAGGACGAGGTTGCTCACAAGACGGGCGTGTTCTGCGACACTTTTGGCGTGACAAGTCTACTACGGGTTGGCCTGCGGTACGTCAACAACATTGAGCTTCCGGCCGCTGCTTCCACAGGATTACTACTCAAATATGTCCGCCCGTTGACAGACTTTGAGCGCGTAGATATTGAGAATGTGGACCAGTTCTTGAATGAAGTCAGGCTCCGGCACTTCAACCACTTAGTAACGCTGCGGGGGGTGCTTTTGCCCCCGCTCCAGGATGGGCGTCGGATATATGTGCTCGACATTGACTGCCACAGCTTTGCTCAACACACGCAGGAAGACATCAGTGCCTTGCTTGACCGCTACCACGACTCCGCTCAAGAGTTTTTTCTCGACCACATCACGGACGAGTATAAGAATGTCATGAGGGGGCAATCATGAGCACTAATCGGGCGTCGCTGAGATCCTTGCGTCAAGAGCATGATATCCCCGTCGCCCAGTTCTCGGGGGGGTGGCACGATATGCTACTGAGTCCGACCGCCGGCGGTATATGGTCCACGTATGTCACGGCGGCAGACCCATTGGCAACCGGAGAATATAGTCCCCTTGTCATTGTCCGCGCGGATGTTATTGTCCAGTACGAGTGCGCCATTCAGCGCCTGCGGCAGGAAGTCCTGCATTACAAGCGTCTCCTCTCACAGGTTTTGACCCCGAGCGAGACCTTGGACGAATACGGCCAACCGCAGCCGGTCCTGCCTCTCAACGCTGCGTCGAGGCGCGTAGTTAACTCGATCTTGGCGGCGCGCATACCCGACTCTGCCACCTTCCTGGGATTCGATCAAGAGGAGTTGTAGGAATGTTCCTTCAAGACGCAGACATGACGTGTCTGCGACAGGGCGACATTCTGAGGGATATTCCTATACCGCTGCTCGCCTCCCTAGAGATCGCAGTCCTTGGAAGGATCGACCCCGCTGCTTCGGGATCCGCTCCAGCGCTCTCCCCGCTGGCCATAGCCCATCGAAAAGACCCCAACTGGCTGATCGCCCAGCTTCCCGTCCGTCGCTGCTACTGTGTTGTCATGTCGCAGTGCTGCGACTTAGCTCCGCGTAATCAAAGGATTCCGATGCCAACCTTCGCCGTAGGTCGCCTCATACCCGTTCCTAAAGGAATACTGGAAGACTCTCAACGCCTTGGAAGCCTCAGGGCGAATAAAGACCCTCGCAACTCAAATGATCCGGGTTTTATCAATTTTTTCTATTTCCCCCGCCATGAGCGCTTGGACGACACTGAATGGGTTGTTGATTTCAACCAAGTCGCCTCCATCCCGTGCACCGAGTTCCCGGCGATCCTTAACCGCAAGATTCTCCAAATGGAGGACCCGTGGCGAGTCAAATTTAAGATAAAACTTGCCATCTCCTATGCACGAATAACAGATGAGGAGAGGGATAAGGGATTAGAGGAACCCTGGGGAGTGGTATAGCAGCCGCATCAGTCGAGGAGCTTCCCGATCGGTCTCACGCTGTTGAGACCTTCGCACCCTGATTTCGACTGCGACGCCCCAGTGGATTTACTTGGCCAAATAAGCAAATGACACCAGCGCCCCTTCCGACGGATGGGTGCCCACCGATCGGTTGACAACGACTCCCGATTCAGCCACTATTTCGCCTCCCGTGCCGCTCGGCTCGCATCCGGCAATCCCCTCGGAATCGGTGACCGGCGCTTTGGGAACCGGCAAACCGCGTGAGCGAAGCGGCCGGCTGAAATCACCGTTAAGGTAAATCACATGAACACTTCGAAATGGCGTTCGGGCAGCCCCTTCATCATGATCACACTTGTTGCCATCGTACTTGCTTGCGGCCTTGCGACTGCCATTGTTGCCCAGACCAAGACGCAGGAAGCTTTACCCCCGTTCCGGAACCCAGCGCTGCCGATTGAGACGCGTGTCGCGGACCTGGTCTCGCGCCTGACCCTGGAGGAAAAAGTCCATCAAATGGAATATACGGCACCGGAAATTACCCGGCTGGGCATTCCTTCCTACAACTGGTGGAGTGAAGCGCTGCATGGCGTGGCGCGATCGGGGTACGCCACGGTGTTCCCGCAGGCCATCGGCATGGCCGCGACCTGGGACGAGACGATGGTCCACGCGGAGGGCGAAACGATCGCGACGGAGGGCCGCGCCAAGTACAATCAGGCCCAGCGGGAAGGGAACCACAACATCTTCTACGGTTTGGATTTCTGGTCGCCCAACATCAACATCTTTCGCGATCCCCGCTGGGGGCGCGGGCAGGAAACCTTTGGAGAAGATCCCTTTCTTACCGCCAGGCTGGGATTGGCGTTTGTCACCGGCGTCCAGGGAGACGATCCCAAGTACCTGAAGGCAGTGGCGACTCCCAAGCACTACGCGGTACACAGCGGGCCTGATCCCAAGCGGCACGAGTTCGACGTGAGTGTTTCACCGCACGACCTCGAGGATACTTACCTGCCCGCCTTCCGCGCCACGGTAGTGGAGGGCCAGGCGGATTCGGTCATGTGCGCTTATAACGCCCTCTACGGTGTGCCGGCGTGCGCCAACAAATTCCTGCTCGAAACCACGCTGCGTAGCGCATGGAAATTCCAAGGGTACGTGACCTCCGATTGCGGCGCAGTCGGAGACATCACGGAGGGCCACCACTACACGCCTGACAACGAGCATGGCTCGGCGCTGGCCGTACAGGCCGGGACGGACACCACCTGCGGCCACGAATACGGGGCGCTGGTCAAAGCCGTGCATGACGGCTTGATCAAGGAGAGCGAAATCGACACCGCCTTGAAGCGCCTCTTTACCGCCCGCATCCGCCTGGGAATGTTCGATCCCCCGAGCGCCGTCGTCTTCAATCGTATTCCCTTTTCCGAGAATGATTCACCCCAGCACCGGGCGCTCGCCTTGAAGGCGGCGCGGGAATCGATGGTGCTTTTGAAAAACCAGGATGGCATCCTGCCCTTCAAATCAAACGTCAAGACGATCGCCGTGATCGGACCTGACGCGGAGTCCTTGGTGGCGCTGGAAGGCAACTACAATGGCGTGCCGTCGCATCCCGTTTATCCCCTCGACGGCATGCGCAAGGTATTTGCCGGTAAGGCCAAAATTCTCTCCGCGCAGGGCTCTCCCTTTTTGACCCAGTTGCCTCTTCCCGTGCCCTCCACCGTCTTCCACACGGCGGAAGGCGCGGGTGTTCCAGGATTAAAGGCTGAGTATTTCTCGAATACCACCTTCTCAGGGAAACCCGCCCTGACACGTGTCGACCCGCGCATTCAGTTTGACTGGAACTCCGCCGCGCCCGCGCCGGGAGTCAACATGAGGGCTTTCGCCGTCCGCTGGACCGGCACGATCACTCCGCCGGGACCGGGGGATTACACGTTCAACGTGACCAAACCGGACTGCTGGCCCTGTGAGGATAAAGAATCCTTCCGGGTTTACCTGGACGGCCATTTGGTGCTCGAGGGCATCTTCGGCGAGTACGGAAAGCAAGGCGCGTCCACGACCTTCCAGGCTCATTTCACCGACCAGCGGCCCCACCCTTTTCGCCTCGAGTATGTGCATGAGGCCAGGCTGTGGGCGGCGGGAATTACCCTGAACTGGCAACCGCCGGTGGAGGTACTGCGCGAGGAAGCGGTGAATGTGGCAAAGCAGGCGGATGTGGTGGTGGCTTTCGTGGGACTCTCGCCGGATCTCGAGGGTGAAGAGATGTCCATCCACGTGCCGGGCTTCGAAGGTGGCGACCGCACCGATATTGCGTTGCCTGGGGCGGAAAAGGGTTTGCTGGAGGCACTGGGGGGTTTGCACACGCCGTTGGTGGTGGTCCTAATGAATGGCAGCGCCTTGGCGGTGAATTGGGCGCAGGACCACGCGGAAGCCGTCTTGGAAGCGTGGTACCCGGGTGAGGAGGGTGGCACGGCGATTGCCGAGACCCTGGCAGGAATTAATAATCCGGCTGGACGGTTGCCCATTACCTTCTACGCTTCTCTCGACCAACTCCCGCCTTTTGACGATTATTCCATGCAGAACCGCACCTACCGGTACTTCCAGGGGAAGCCGCTTTACGCTTTTGGTTCTGGATTGAGCTATTCGACCTTTCAATACAGCAGTATAAGAGTTTCGAGGGTGCATCTCACCGCCGGAGGAGACCTTACCGTTGAGGCCGACATCCGGAACACCTCGGCTGTTGCCGGTGATGAGGTGGCGGAACTCTACTTGGAGTTCCCGTCCCTCACCGGGGCTCCACGGTTGGCTCTGCGGGGATTCGAGCGCTGCCACGTAGACCCCGGGACAACCCACCGCTTGTCCTTTACGCTCAAGCCTCGCGACTTGAGTATGGTGAACGACCGGGGAGAACACGTGGTCGCGCCGGGTACGTACCACATTTTCGTCGGTGGCGCCCAGCCGGGGGACACCACGGCAGGCGTCGGAATAAATTTTGAGATCACGGGAGAAGCAAAGCTGCCGAGGTGAGATGACCTACCGACGGGCGCCGATCACCCAGCCGGCCCCGGATGATGAAAAGGCCGGCTGGGGGCCCGAAGGCGGGCAAGTCAACTTTCTTCGGTCCGCGCCATGATGTATCGTAAAACGGCATCCTTGTCGCCCGCCGATAGGGTCGAGAACATCACACCCATGCCGTGGGGCGGCACATTTCGAACCACTTGCGCCTCCACTTTCAATTGCTTGGGGGTGTCGGGAAGGTAGAAGCGCAGCGTCAAGTCGTGGCCCACTTCGAGGCCTCCGGAAGGGTCGAGCAACATTCCCCCCTCGCTGATATCCACGCTGCTGGATTTGAAGTGCTCCTGCCCGTAGGGCCCCCAATTGCAGTCGACGATCGTCTGGTAGGGGAGCCGTATGTAGCGCTGCTTCTCCCTGAGCATGGGGCCGCGAGCAGCCCCCAACAAATTGTAAACGCGTTCGCGCGTAAAGGGCTTTCCGAGGAAAAAGCTGATCCCCACGTCAAAGCCTTTCCGCATGGTCTCGGCGTCGTCCAGGCCAGTCAGCATCACAATGGGGACGCGGCAGTTCAGCTTCGTCTTCCGCACCAACCGGGTCAGCTCAAAGCCGTCCAGGTGGGGCATACGAACATCCACAAACAGTCCGTCCACTTTTTCCTCTTGCAGCCGGTCAGCGGCTTCGCGGCTGTCCGCAATGCCCCGCACTTCGCATCCCTTCGATTCCAGCATGGCCTTCAGCACCCGCAACACATCCGGCTCATCATCGACCGCCATGACCTTTATCTTCATTTTTTCCCTTGGGCTCGGCTCCCGAAATCACTCCTCCGAAAATATGCGCCCAGGGCATAGCTTAACACCTCCCTGCTCTGCGGGTGAAGAACTTCAGGGTTGCGGCAGAGCATCCGGGACTTCCCGAACAGCCAACATGAGAAATTGTCGAGACTTCGCCTGTAAACCAGACATTGTGTCTATCGTTGCGCAAGATTTTACATTGTCGGCCTGCCGGTAGCCCAAACGAAGATTGTTTATTTTTCAATAACCCAACGATAAATAATAATCTCGGTTTAAGGGAAGAGGGACTAGCGGCCTGAGTCAGAAGTTCGTTAATGATCCGAGAACCCTCTCACCCCCGACCCCTATAGGCGCTAGGATAAGCACTCTCGGCAGCCAGCCCGCCTAGCGGGTGAGGTCATTTAGCCCACGGCGAGCCAGTCGTGGGATGCTGACGGCCTTCAAGATTCACCAGCAGGACACTCCATCCTTATCGGTGTCAGGCTCTTGCAGTTGGTAGAAGAGGTCCATGGCGATTTCACCCATTTCGCCCGCCACCCCCTCGTGGTGCAGTTTCTTCATGACGTCCAGGTCCTCGACTGGGGTG
>Ga0326727_10003052_pt1 | contig 54754 bp, 34 predicted proteins | sample MB2enrmetagenome_FD_207643 | JGI IMG/M metagenome (GOLD analysis project Ga0326727, IMG submission 207643) | Lab enriched peat soil microbial communities from McLean, Ithaca, NY, United States - MB29MY | ecosystem: Environmental > Terrestrial > Soil > Wetlands > Peat | place: USA: New York...
GGTACGTACAAGTTACAATCGTGTTACGAATTGTTACGAAAAGTCACAATGAACCCGCGTCGGAGTCCCGTCGCAACCGGACGCTGCTCGCGCACTCGCAGCATCAAACCAGCCGAACACAACTGCTAAATACCGGTAAATACCGCCAAATACCGGTGGGGATACCACCCAACGGGTAGGGCAAAAGGAAGTTCCCGATCCTTGTTTTCTGCTTTTCCCGAGCCAGGACGCTCCGGGGAAGCCGGAAGGCTAAAGGACGAAGGTGCGAAATGCCGTCGCCAAGACCGTCGAAAGGCGCAAAAACGCAGCTAAGCGCGGTTAAGAGCAGTTAAGAGCACTTTTGCTTTTTTGTGGAAAAGGCCTTCAGTTGGCCACGCAGCCGCTTGAAAGGGTATTCCACTGAAAACAGCGAAGAACCAAGAAAATGGCGGGGTTTTGGCGATGGACGGGGAGAGGAGAAGTTGGTAAACATGTATGATAGATGAGTGAAGATTTGATAATTGGCATTGCCGGCGCGGGCGGGGATGGCGTGGTTTCAGCGGGCGAATCTTTGATCACCGCCGCGGCGTTGGAGGGCTACCACGGCATCATGACCAAGAGTTTTGGGTCGCAAATCCGCGGGGGCGAGGCCTCTTGCCGGCTGCGGCTGGCAACCCGGCCGGTGCTCAATCCCAACGGACCGCTGGACGTGGCGGTGGCGCTCAATTGGGAGGATTTCCAGCGCTTTGGCTGGGAACTGCCGGTGGAATCGGCCACGATCGTTGTTTACGAAAGCGACACCGGAGTCGCTCCCGACAGGCTGCCCTTGGAAGGGGTGACACCGGCGGTGGTGTTCAGCGTGCCGATCAGCGAGATGGCCCGGAAACACGCCGGCACGGACAAGGCAAAGAACATCGTCGTGATCGGATTGCTGGCGGGGTGGTTTGGAATAGGACGCGAGAGCATGCTGGCGGGGATTCGCAAGAAATTTGCCGGGAAAGGGGCCGCTGTGGCGGAGGGCAACGCGCGGGCGTTTCAGGCGGGATTGGAGTTTGCCGGGGCGCATCCGATCAAGGAGGATCGCAAGCTGGCGGCGCCGGAAGCGGGCGGCCATTCCAAGCTGCTGACCGACGGCAACGATATGTGCGCGGCGGCGGCGATTTTTGCCGGATGCACCTTTTTCGCCGGCTACCCCATCACGCCCTCCACTGAGATCATGCAGTTTCTGGACCGGGAAATTTGGAAGTACGGCGGAACGGTCCTGCAGGCGGAGGATGAAATCGCGGGCATCGGCGCGGTGGTGGGGGCATCCTTTGCCGGCAAGAAGGCGATGACCGCCACATCGGGTCCGGGCATGTCCCTGAAGACCGAGATGCTTGGGCTGGCGAGCATCGCGGAGTTGCCGCTGGTCTGCGTGAACGTGCAGCGGGGCGGCCCCTCCACCGGGATGCCCACCAAGGCGGAGCAGTCGGATCTGTTTCAGGCGGCTTTTTCCGCCCACGGCGATTGCCTGCGCCCCGTGCTGGCGCCCACGAGCGTTGGCGACATGTTCAGCGTCACCGTCGAGGCCTTCAACCTGGCGGAGTATTACCAGACGCCGGTGATCGTTCTGTCCGACCAGGAGATCTCGCAGCGCAAGGAGACCGTCGAGCCGATTGACACGTCGGTTTTCCGGCTGATCGAGCGGCGGCGTCCAACCGAGACGGAGTTGGCGAAGTACGCGCGGTTCAAGCTGACGGAGTCGGGCATCAGCCCCATCAGCCATCCGGGCATGGCCGGGGGCAACTATCTGGCGGCGGGAATCGAGCACAATGAACTGGGCCGGCCCACGGCCAGCGGCGAAATGCACGCGCGGATGAACGAGAAGCGATTTCGCAAGTTTGACCCGCTCAAGAACCGGCGCGATCTCTTCGTGGTGGAAGGCGATCCGGAGGCGCCGATCGGGCTGGTGAGCTGGGGAAGTGTTGCCGGCGTGGCCAGGGAAGCGCTGCAGTTGGCGCAAGCGGAAGGTTTGCACGCCAAATTGCTGGTGCCCAAGCTGCTTTATCCGGTGGCCGAACCGGTGTACCAGGATTTCTTTGCGTCGGTCAGGCGCGGGCTGTTCATCGAGCAATCCTTCCAGGGGCAGCTCTACCGGCTGGTCAGGATGTACGTGGACGTTCCTGCCCAAGTGCATTTGCTGGCCAGGAGCGGGTCCAACCCCATTCAGCCGGTCGAAGTGCTCGAACGGCTGCGCGAGATGGTCCTCGCCCTCCAGGGCAACCACAACCACCGCCAACCCGATCCGGTCGCGGACTGACTTGAAGAATCTTTGAAATGATCCATGATGACAACTCTTGAACCCATTCCAGCCGGCAAGTATCAGCCCGGTGATTTCAAAAGCGACCTCAAACCGATCTGGTGCCCCGGCTGCGGCGATTTCGGCGTTCTGACGGCCATTACGCGGGCGCTGGCGGCCATCGGGCGGCCGCCGCACGAGATCGCATTCGTCTCGGGCATTGGTTGTTCGAGCCGCATCCCGGGTTACACCAATGCCTACGGTTTCAACACCGTGCATGGGCGCGCGCTGCCCATCGCGCAAGGAATCAAACTGGCCAATCCCGGGCTGCTCGTGCTGGTGGCCAGCGGCGACGGCGATGGTTTCTCCATCGGCGGCGGGCACGTGGCGCATGTCGTCCGGCGCAACATCGCCCTGACGTATATCGTGATGGACAACCAGATCTACGGACTGACCAAGGGCCAGTTATCGCCCACCTCCAGGCGCGGGCGCAAAACGGTTACGTCGAACTTTGGCAGCCTGGAGGACCCGGTCAACCCGCTGCTCTACGTCATGGGCTACGGAGCGTCGTTTGTCGCACAAGGTTCGCCGGCGGACATGGGTGGCCTGGCGCGGATCATCGAAGAGGGCATCCGTTTTCCGGGATTCGCCTTTATCAATATTCAGTCTCCGTGCATGACTTATGGGGAGGAAGAGCAGCAGATCAAAGCGCAAAAGGCCATGATGCAGAGTTTGGAAGCACTTGGTCACGATCCGGCCAACCGCGCCCTGGCAACCGAACGAGCGGGCGAATACGGGACCAGGCTTTACACGGGAATCCTCTATCGCAACCCCAAACCGCCGCCGACCTACGGCCAGGGCGTGGCCGAGCGCCATGTGGCGCTCAGGAAACAAGCCGTGCCGCGGCACGAGATTCTCAACCGGTTTATGCCGGAGAACTGACCGCGATCAGTCCCATCTCTAAGGCAGGACGTGGTCTGAAATGCTGCAAGTCGGTTTCTCGCCGACGGAGCCAAGGGCGTAAGAGCCACCGGCGGGACAGACGGGCATTTCTCCGTTTGGCCCCCGACCGAGGTAGGGCCGCAAATCCGAAATTGCCGGCGTGTCGGTGCTTTGTTTTTTGTTTTCGAGCGCCCATTGCTGTTTGGCAGCATCAAGGAGGCGAAGATTGTTGATGCAAGCATTCTGCTGCGAGGTGGCCCGGGCTTTGACGAAGTTGGGGATGGCAATGGCGGCGACCATCCCGACTGCGGCTGCGGCCGGAAGGAGAAGCAGCGCCGCCGGGGTCTGGCTGCCGTTGGAAAAGCCCTCCCAGCCCTCCGGGCCGTTGACGCCGACGCTGTAATTGGCGCAATTGGTGCTGCGCTGGAGAAGTTGTTGGAAGGTCTTGAGAGCCTCCGGATCCATGTTCTGGGCCGCCATGGTTCTTTCCTGGATTTGGCGGGCAGTGCCTCCAAAGGCGCTGGTGGCGAGGCTGAAGTTGTTGCCTTGGTCGGGAACGTCCTGCGCGAGTCTCTTGAATTCATCGGTGGTTTTGAAACCTTTCTTTTGCCCCGACTTCACCGCAAGAATCTCGCGCACCAGACTGTCCGAGGACGCGACCACGAGGTAATCGCCCACCCGCGCAATGCTGGGCCGCACTTCCACCGGAATGGGAATGGGAATGGAGAAGGTGCGCATCTTCAAGCCCGGCTCATCCACTTTGCTCACCAGCGGATTGGCTTTGATGAGTTGGTCCACGCGGTCAAAAATGACATCGGAGTTGACCTTGAGCAACAGGCACAGGGCGGGATTGGGAATTTCCAGCGGCTTTGCACCGATGGGCAGCGAGATGGTCTTGTGCTGGTCCAGTGTGAAGATCATTCCGTACTCCCCGCCCAGGGATTGGAGCACCGCCTCCAGGTCCAAGCCGGTCACCTCGTGGAATTTGGCCGGAACCTGCTCCAACGCCGAACTCACTTGGGGGATGTCCAGGGTCCGCGTCGCCTGTTGGATATTCGTCCAGGCCAGAGCGAGATCGAAATCGGAATCCGCCGCCATGGCCGTGCTTTCCGGCAGCAGGTCCAAGGCTTTGAGCGGGTGGGGCGCCTTGCCGAAGAGCGACCACGCCAGTCCGGCGTTCTGGCCCGCGTAATGATGGACGACCACCTTGCTGTAATAGAAACCCGGTTCGCGCGCGATGGAACTCATGCCCAAGCCGCTGATCTCGCTGATGCCGCTCTCCCGGACGACCGCGCCAAGGGCCGCGAAGACCTTGTCCAGCGTTTCCCGTCCGGTGCCGGGGAAGTTCGGCAAGGCGGAGATGACGTTGCTAACCTCGGTGAGCCGATTGGAAAGCCCGCTCAGGACCTGCTCGGTGCTTAGGTAGAGGTAGAGGTTCCCGCCTTTGTTCAGCTTGGCCGTCACCTCATTGAAGCTGTTCTTCTCGGCCGAGACGATGGCCGGTTTGGCCGGCGCGGCCGCGGGTTGTGGAGGCACTTCCTGCTTTTCTTTGCAGCCGGCGAGCAAGGCCAGCGCCGTTGCGGCGGCGCCGGCGGTTTTGGTCATGGACATCATAGCATTCATTCGTTGATCCTTTCGCCTGACAAGACAACTCCCTCTGCGCGGAAAGCGCCAGAATAAAATCGGCCGCCGTTTGTAATTGACGCATTCACGACAATTCACCCCTGATTTCCGCGATCATTTTTTCCAACGCCCGGCCATACTTCACGTAGGTGTCAAACATAACCTGCTCCTCCGCCTTGACCGATGCGTCGTGGAAAACGACAGCCACGTGCGGCTCGATGGAAATGCCCCCGTCGTAGCCGCGCGCCAGGGCGTCCTTCAAAATCTCCCGCACCCGGCCCTGGCCTTGGCCGGGAAACGTGTAGTCGCAGTCGTTTTTCGCCGGCACATAAGTGGCGTCCTTGACGTGGATGTGGACGACATGCGCGCGGATGTGCTCCCAGAATTCCCACCCATCCTGGCGCGGCCACGGCTTGGGCCGGCTCCGGTCGGGATTTAAAACCGGGTTGCCCGTGTCGAAGACCCACTTCAAGCCGGGGCATTTTTCGAGCAACTCCAATCCATGCCGCCAGCTCATCCCGCCATAGTTCATGCAATTCTCATGCACCGGCTGCAGCCCGGCGTCGCGGAACATCCGCGTGATCTCGGCCACGCGCCGGAAGACTTCCGGGGGCGTTTTGTCCTCGGTCTCCGCCGGTTTGAAACTCATGATGCGAACGAACTTCGTGCCCACCTTTTGCATTCGGGCAATGCAGCGGGCCGTTTCGTCCAGAGTGGGCTGGAACGGATCGGAGGTTTTTTTGGACCAATTGGCAATGGCTGAGCCAAAACAATAAACCTTCAGTCCCGTCTCTTCCAATCGCCCGGCGGCGATGTCAAAGGCCTTGTCGGGGATGTCATGGAAATTGCCCTTGGGAAAACCCGGGACTTCGACCGCGCGCATTTCGACGTATTTCCAGCCCAGCTCGCGCGTGGCTTTGATCTGCGCCTCCAAGGCGGCGCCCGCTTCATCCGCAATGCCGGTCAGAATCATATCGTCCTCTGCATGACGGGGCCACTATGAGCCAGACCCGCGGCAACGGGCAACCCTTTACTCAATGACCAGCACCTCAACGCGCGTTCCCTCCGCCCCGCCGCTATAGACCCGCTCGACGGCTTTTTGGAAATCCGACGCCTTGGCCTTGGGGATATCCTCGAACTGCTGCGGGTTGCGGTCCACCATCGGAAACCAACTGCTCTGGATTTGCACCATGATTCGATGGCCCTTGGCAAACGTGTGCAGCACGTCGGGCATCGCAAACTGGATCCTCGCCGCCTGGCCCGGCACGAACGGCTCCGGCCGCGACATGCTCCGGCGGAATTTGCCCCGGAACGGCTCCCCGCGCACCATCTGCTGGTATCCGCCCAGATGGACGCCCCGCGGGTTGGGCCACGGGTCCGGATAGTCGTCCGGATAAACGTCAATCAGTTTGACGATGAAATCGGAGTCGGTGCCCGAAGTCGAGACACGCAGAACGGGCGTGACCGGTCCGGCGACGGTGAAGTCCTTTTTCAACGGGTCGGTCTGGTAACAGAGCACGTCGGTGCGCCGGGCGGCGAATCGCTGATCGCAAGTCATGTAGTCGCCGGGCATGCCCTCACCGATTTCGCCCGTCACCGGCACCGGTTTGGCCGGGTCGCTGACGTATTCGTCGAATGTCTCCGGAGTATTGGCGGGAGGGGAAAAGGAGAGTTTTCCGCCGGCTTCAAGATAGAGGCGGCGTGGGGTGGCCTTTTTCGGGGGCCAGGCATCAAAGCGGCGCCATTCATTTTTGCCAGTCTGGAACATCCAGGCCTTGGGAATCCGCTTATCCTCCGCGCTCTTGAGACCCTCACCCTTGCCTTTGAGGGCCTGGAGAAAAAACGGCCCTTCAATTTGATCCCGGAAGAATTCCCCGGTCTTTGAGCCAAAGCTCAGGTTCCCCAGCCGCTCGCCCCCTCCGCCCCCCCATCCGCCGTGGGACCACGGCCCCATGACCAGCGTCAAGGCTGGGGCGCTGCCCTCCTTCTCCATCGCCCGGAACAATTTCAGCGTGCCCCCCAGGTCCTCGGCGTCGAACCACCCGCCCACCAAGAGCACCGGGGCCGTCAGATGCGCCATGTCCGGCCCCAAGGCGCGAGAGGCCCAGAACAGGTCGTAATTGGGATGCTGGAGCATGTCGCTCCAATACTCATTCTGGTGGTGGAAGCATATTTCCTCCGCGTTGGACAGCGGTCCCATGCGCAGGTAAAACTCGTACTCGTCGGCCGTGCCGAAGTCGAAACGCCGGTGCGCCTTGGGTTTGGCCGGATCGGGGCCGCGGGGCCAGAAGCCGGTGTAGAAACCGAAATTCGCCGCCAGAAAAAACGCCCCATTATGGTAAGCGTCGTCACCGTCTCCAACGTCGCCCATCGGCGCCTGCGGCGAGACGGCCTTGAGCGCCGGATGCGAGCCCATCAGGCCGAAGGCCGCGTAATACCCCGGATAGGAAACGCCCCAGAGGCCCGCACGCCCGTTGTTGTTGGGAATGTTCCTGACCAGCCAATCTATGGTGTCGTAAGCGTCGGTGCTCTCGTCGGTCTCCTTTGGCCCGCTCAGATGGGTTTTGTGGGGCGGAATATCAATGTACTCCCCTTCGGAATGATGGCGCCCGCGCACGTCCTGATAGACGAAGATAAACCCCTCCCGGTCCAATGAATCCGACGGGCCGAGCGCGCCGCGGTAATTATTGGTGCCGTACGGCCCCACCGAATACGGTGTCCGCTCAATGAGGATCGGATAGGCCCGGCTTTGGTCCTTGGGCGCATAGACCGCCGTGAACAGCTTGACGCCGTCGCGCATCGGAATCATGTACTCCTGCTTGGCGTAAGTTGTGCGGACGAAATCGGCCGGATTATCCTTGGGCTTTGTCCGCACCAAGGGAGAACTGGAGGGGTGATTGGAGTGGATGGAATCCGCCGGGCTGTTCGCATTGGCCGCGCGGCTTTCCGCAAACACCACTAGCATGGAAAGCCAGCCGGCCAGCGCCATCAAAGCGGCCAGTCTCATTCCTGATCTTTTTCCGTCGTGCAACACGCGATTAGGAACAAGATTAGACGCCAGACCGGGATTGGAGACAACAACAAACTTCCCCCTTCGCCTGAACCGGCCCAATACTCCAAAACCCCTGGCTCAGACGTGTGACAAACCCTCGCACTCTTTTCCCGCCCGTGGAACTTCGGTCAATTCCTCATTCCGCGAAGCGGGAAGCTCAAAATCCGGCGCATTACCGTGGTTTCCGTGGTGGCCCGTTGCGATAAATCATCGAACGAGCACTCGGAAACCGCCGCCTTTTTTGGGGGCGGGAGGCTAACAGACCGCTTTTCAAGTTGCGTGCCTTCGCATTTCAGCGACGTTGTCCGCGACCTCTGCACGAGTTTAGTGTAGCACATCTTTGGACCGCCGTCACCAACCGAAAATTGGTAAAGGATGGCCTTTTTTTGCCATTCGTCGTGAAAAAGGGGCTGACAAGATCCCGCGCATTAACGATCTTGTCCGCACTTTTTTTACTCCGGCGGCCAGCGCCCCGCTGGCAGGGGTTCTGGCCTTGACCACCGACACCGATCCCCAGGTCTTCGTCGAGTCCGGGTTCGGAACAAAATCGCGGTTGACATCCTTGGCCCGGCGTGATTGCGTTCGCTGTGCCAGTCTATATCGCCATGCTGCGGGGAATCAACGTAAGCGGACACAGAATCATCAAGATGGAACAGCTTCGCGCGTCCTTGGCCGCCGTTGGACTCGGCAACGTCAAAACGTATGTTCAAAGCGGTAACGTGGCTTTTGAAGCCCCGAATGATTCTGTCGCCAACCTGCGCAGGAAAATCGAAGAGAAAATCTTACGCGATTTTGGTTTTTCCGCACCGGTGTTACTGACGACATCTACGGAGATGGAGAAAATCATCAAGCGCAACCCGTTTCCGAAGGCCCCAGCCATTGATCAATCCAAACTTCACGTCACATTTCTCTCGGACGATCCGCCGAAGAGCGCGGTTGAACAATTGCGGCCGCTGGCCGGGGCGCACGAGCAATATCGTATCATTGGCCGGGAGATTTATCTCTATTGTCCAAATGGGTATGGAAACACCAAGCTTTCCAATACTGCCATTGAAAAGAAGCTGTCCGTCGGAGCCACAACGCGGAACTGGAAAACCGTGAACACCCTTCTGGCAATGACGGAGTGAGGGAATTCCGCTTCATGCAGGTCTTACAGCGGATGCAGACGATTCCACCGATGATGGAGCAAGGCAGAGCATTTCACCCGTAACTTAAAGCCTGGAATCCAAGCGAGAATTCACGGGGAATGCTACGGCGAAAGCACCACACGGTAGAACACCGGAGAGCCAGGTTGGATGGTCTCCGAAGTCGTCGTGGTATCGGCAGTGGCGGTGATGACGCCGCCGAGATTGATCCAGTTCCTTTGGCTCAGGTTGGTCGTATATTGCAATTGATAGGGCACTCCGGGAAGGGAGGGCCAGGCCAATTGAATAGACCCATTGGCCGCCACGGGCGCCTGAAAGGCGGGCAACGGCACGGGCAAGACGCTCACGTTATCGAGGCAGAAGAAATCGTAGTCGTTGCGGCTTCCAAACTGCAAGGTCGTGACGTTGGTCGAGGCTTCGACCGTGAATTGCATGTTGCTGTACCCAAAAGCGCCCATGTTTGTCTGGTTGAAAATAACGTTCGTGGAACTGGAGTTGGTGTTCCACTGGACCAGGAATTGATTGGGCGTGTCGCCGGAGAAATTTGCCAGCCAGAGGGAAAGCAGATAGACTTGGCCCGCTCGCGTAGGCACAGGCTGCCTCAGATAGGCCAGATCGTTGACCTGCCCCAGGGCGGCAAATTCGTCCCCCGCGTATGACGGGTAGTCAGCGCCGCCTAAGTCATCGGAGTAATCCACAAAATTGTTGGTATAAATGGAGGAGTCCCCCGAGAGGATCCAATAGCAGAAATCGCCCGCTTCGAATCCGCCGTCCAGCACCAATTCCTGGCTCACCTGCAACGTGAATTGTCGGAGCTGCGCCAGCCCGCTGCTCAGGTTCGTGAACCACAGGCCGGCCGTATAGACGCCCGCCGGAAGCAGGTTGGCCGCCGAGTTGACGCTCAGGGCGACGGAAGCGGCTCCTCCGCCCGCAAGGGTGCCGCTGGTGTTCGATACGATCAGCCACGCCGGGGTTGGGCCGAGCGACCAGTTGAAGGCGGTTTTTCCCGTATTTGTCAACGAAAACGTCTGCGCCGAAACCGTGAAAGGGCCGCCCGCGGGGCCGTTGCCGACCGCGCCTCTGCCGGGGGTGATTTGGAATCCGTCGGGCTGTGTCAGGGCGATGATCAGGCTGCCGCCGGAAGGGCTGCCCCAACCCGTGCAAAGATCATAGCCCGGCACGGCAAGATACTTCGTCGGGCTGACGTTTGTGTTGTAGCCGACCGTGATGTCGTCAAAGCAGGCCGCATAACCGGAGGAGGAGCCGATGTTATAGAGGGCCGGGTTGAGGAAGCCGACGGTCCCCAGCCCGGCGGCAACGGCTTGCTGGTTGGCCAACGCCGTGAAGGCGGCCCACATCGGGGAGCCGCAACTGGTGCCGCCCGTGGTTTCCAACTGGCCGTCGTCGGCCACGATGAAGACGTTGTCGGCCACCATGGCCACGTCCGGAATGTTGCGTTTGGACTTCGATCCGTTGTTGGCGAGCATGTTAACATTGGTTTGCCAGTAAGGAATGGGGTAGCTGGTGCTGACGCCGCCGCCGCTGGCGTAGCCCCCCGGCCCTTCCTGGGTGTTCCACACCGTCTCCGACAACCAGGCGGCGCCCGGACCAGCGGTGCCAAGAGCGGTCCCCCCAACCACCGTGACATACTGGTCGTCATAGGGCGCAGGAATGCCAATGCCATTGGTGTAGGCGCCGAAGTCCCCGGCCGCACTGAAGAAGGACTGTCCCGCCGTGACGAATTTCATGAAATAGCCGTCCATGTTGGTTCTCTCCGAGGGAGTGATCTCGGTCATAGACCAGGAACAACTGAATTGTCTGATGTTTGTGTAAGTGGACGAGGACATGGATTCCAGCACGTTATTAAGACTTCCGTTGGTGCCGGCTTCAAAAACCACGACACTCGACAAGCCGGGCGCCATGGAAATCGCCAACTCGATGTCCAGGGCCACCTCGCCGTTGCCACTGTTGGGACCCGTTGTGGGAACTCCATTGAACCCGTCCAGCAAGACCTTCTGCAGCGGAACAGGCGGCACGCCCGTCGTGCTTTCGTAGTTGGTGATGTCTCCCGGGTAATAACCGTCAAACTCCACCAACCCCACCGACTGGCCGGCGCCCGTCAGCTTGACCCCAGGCGCGTAGGCCGCGCGGTAATCGAAGCCGGCCAGGTTGCCGTTGGGTCCGGACCCGATGGTACTGGGGGTGGCTTTGGAAGGCGCCTTCAATGGAGCGCGCCGCAAATTCTTTGGATGCGGCCGGGCGAAATTGTTCAGGCCGCCAATATACGAAATCGGGAGGCCCGCGTCCAGCGACGGCTCGGTATCCGGCGAAAAAAAGGTGCGATGCTCCGTAGGGTGCGCATAAGTCCGCATCGTCACCCGCAATGCACGCTCGATGTCCGCCACCGTCGCGCTGACTTCCAGGAGCATCCGATCCGAATGACGGGCAGCGACGGTGAAGCCGCTGCGGGCCGCCCAAGCGATGACAGCCTGATAATCCTGCTCGGTGGGGCCGAACCGGGCATTGAACTCCTCGGGCGAAAGGTAATGGCGGTACAAAGGGCTGGCGGGATCGTAGATTTGCTCGATGACATTGGTGAGCGCGTCCCGGTTGCGCAATGGCAAGTGGATGGACAGCTTGAGCCGGGTCGAAGCCTCCAGGCGGCCAATAGGCTCAAGAGTGGGAACCACTGCCGGCAACTGGCCGGCCAGCAGCATTCGTTGAGGCGGTTGCGCCGGCGCGAGAAAGGCGGAAACCACGAGAATGGCCGCCGAAATCCAGAATTCTTTTTTTCCACTCCTTGTTAAATGCATGAGACGAAAATAATCGGGAATGGCCAGACGCGCAAGTCATTCTGTTTTGCAAGTTTTCCCGATGGCGCCATCTTTTTTGCTCGACTAATGGGCCAAAAACCTCCACAACCAATCGTGCTTTTTCACCTGCATAGGCGTTTGGCGCGGTGGGCCGTGTTGCTCCTGACGGCATTGGCGCCGCTCGCGGCCAAGGCGGCGGCGCCCGGCTTTTTTGTCACCGTGAGCGCGCCCACCTCACCTTCCGGAAGCGAATTGCTGTTGGTGACAACGGACCCTTTCGCCTACAGCGTCGTCACTGCCACCAACGACCAGGGCGGCGTCATCACCAACGGCCCGGGCGATGCCGCCTTGGATTACAGCCCGGACGGGACGCTTTACGGCAGCGCCGGAGACCTGTTGAGCGTGATCAATCCCGCCACGGCGGCGGCGTCCAATGTCCTGACGCTCACCAACGCGGCCGCGGGGGCGACCACGGCCGGCGCGGCGCTCTCGTTCGGGCGCGACGGCACGTTGTATGTCAGCGACGGCTACACACTCTGCACGGTTAATATAACCAACGGCCATTGCGCCAAAATCGCCCCCTTCCATACCAACAACTCCGCCGCCCGTCTGACGATCCCCATTTACGGGCTGGCGAGGGCGCCCGACGGCACGCTTTTTGGCGGGGATCGTGATCTTTACACCATTGATCCGGCCTCCGCCGCCGCCGTCTGGATTGGCGCCTTATGCGCCTACCCCGGCTTTATCCAGGGGCGGGACATGGCCTTTGGGTCCGACGGCAATCTCTACATGATTGGCATGGACTTTTTCGGCGGCACGGCACTGTATTCGGTCAACACAAACAATGCGGCCATCAGCGAACTGGGGGAATTCCCGGGGCCGGCCTTCGGCCTGGTGCGCAGCGACAACCCGGCCCTTTTGGCCATCCTTTCGCCACCCGCCAGCCAGAGCGTCGCCGCCGGCGGCACGGCCAGCTTCTCCGTGGCGGCGGCGGGAAACCCGGCGCCCGCGCCGCAATGGTACTTTGACGGGAACCGCCTGGCAGGCGCAACAAATATCATCTTGACGATCCTCGACGTGGCCGCGACCAACGCCGGCAGCTATTTTGTCGTCCTGACCAACGTCAGCGGGGCCGTGACCAGCGACGTGGTGACACTGACTGTGACGAGCAACTTCACGTTCCTGGCCACCGTGGATCCCGTCGGGGGAGGCTCCGGCTCGATCGTGTCGTTGAGCACCAATCCGCCGGCTGAATCGCTGCTGGGCAGCAATAGCACGGCGTTGACGTGCCTGGGGTTTGACACCAACGGAGTGTTGTATGGCGCCAACAACGCTTTGTACCGTGTGGCGACCAACTCCAACCCTTGGGGCCTGGTCACTGTCGGACCCATTATACGGGCGGACGACTCGAATCAAATCACTTTGAGCGGCATGGCCTTTTCGCCGAGCAACGTACTCTACGGCGTGGCCGGCGACCAGCTTTTTACCGTTGACACCACGAATGCGCAGGCACAGGCGGTGGGACCGGTTTACTCCGCCGTCAACGTTTACATTTCGGCGATTGCCTTTGGGCCGAAAGGCACATTGTATGGCGGAGAATTCGTGCTCTATACGATTGACGCGCGGTATGGATACATCACTTCGACGATCGGGGCGGTGTCCGGGGGGGAAATCCTGGGCGACATGAAATTCGGCTCCGACGGCTACATCTACTTCTGCGGCGGAGACAATGGGAATTTCTATCGCCTCAACCCCATGACGGCCCGGGTCTCCCTGGTGGCCGGCTTTACACCCAATTTGTCCGGTTTGGCCTTTTATCCCGCGCCCTTTGACACGACCCGGCCTTCGATAAAGTCGCAGCCGGCCAACCAGGTGGGCGAATTGGGTGGCCGCGTCACCATTTCCGCGGGGGCGGCCGGCGCCGGCCCCATGACCTATATATGGAGCAACGGCCCGGTCCGTGTGCAGGACGGCAGCCGGATTTCGGGGGCGGCCACGCCTTCCTTGACGATCGGCAATCTGATGCAATCCGATGCCGGCACTTACCAGATGACCGTCAGCAACGGCTTCGGCTCGGCCACCACCTTGCCGGCCACGCTGACGGTCGGCGCCGGCCCGACTATCGCAGTCCAGCCGGCGGCTGCAACGCGGGTCGTCGAGGGTGACTCGGTGACTTTGGGCGTCACCGCCACGGGCGCCGCTACGCTCGTTTATCAATGGATGGCGGGAGGCTCGATTATTCCGGAAGCGAACAGCCGGACTTTGACGCTTTCCGCCGCGCCGCTCAACGGAGTCACGACGCCCTTTTACACGGTCTTGGTTCGCAACAGCTTTGGCGTGGCGTTCAGCGCCCCGGCCGAGGTCATCGTGCTGCCCAACCTGACCAAGCCGTCGGTGACCATCGCCGTGCCGGCGGTTGGCGCGCGCACGGCCAGCAATGCCATAAGCGGCACCGCCTCAGCCAATGCCATCCAGGTGTTTTACTGGACGACCAACGTCAACAACGGTTTCGTCACCGTCAGCCCGACCAATTCGGCGGCTTTGGCGCCGTCCGGTTCCGGCGTGGTCTGGTCCGCGGCACCCGCGCTGTTGCCGGGAACCAACATCCTGGTGGTCCAGGCCCAAAACCAATACAGCAATTTTTCTGTCCCGGTCTTGCGCCCGTTCTTTTACAAAGTCGCCGCGCCTTTGACATTGATGGTCGCCGCCGACACCGGCGCCGGGATGCTGGCGGGCAAGGCATCAGTGGCGGGCGACACGGTGCCGGCGGCGGGGGCGATGCTGAACATTGGCGAAGGTTATTCCATGACGGCCAAACCCAACGCCCATTGCTTCTTCAGCAACTGGAGCGGAACTGCCGGCCAGAAGGCCACGCCGACGATCCAGTTTGTCATGGAGAGCAACACGAGCCTGGAGGCCGATTTCATCACCAACCAGTTCATCGGCATGGCGGGAACCTACAACGGCCTTTTCAGCGCCGCAACCGGAGTGGCAGAGGAGTCGGCGGGGATGATCAGCGGCCTGACCGTCGCCTCCAACCGCTTTTACAGCGGCCGGTTGGTGCTGCAAGGGACTAATCTTTTGCTCTCCGGCAGCTTCGATCTTTCAGGCCGGTCCTCCAATTCGCTGCCGCGCGCGGGCGGGGCGGTGACCGTTTTGATGAGTAATCTGTTTGACAGCCAGCCGAACCGGATCGCCGGCACGGTCTCCACCCGCAGTTGGGTATCGGACCTGCTTTTGGTGGCTGATGCTTCAGGTCCATTGCCCTCGGCCGCGTACACGATGCTGCTGCCTCCGCCCGCGGGCGCGCCCTCCAATTCCCCGGCCGGCTACGGTTACGCGGTGATCACCAATCACGCCGGCCTGCTTTCCATCATCGGCCAAATGGCCGACGGCGCCGCCTTCAACCGGAGCCTGCCTGTTTCGCAGTCGGGGGAGGAGCCGTTTTACATCAGCCTCTACGGGAACACCGGATTGTTGACAGGTTGGCTGGATTTTGGCGGGAGCGGCGTGGGCGGGCAAATCCCGACCGGCCAACTGACGTGGATCCGGAAGGCGTCGGCGGGCGCGAAGTATTACCCGGCGGGCTTTACCAACAACGCGGTCAGTGTGGAAGGTTCCACTTGGGCGGCGCCGTCTGCCGGCAAGCCGGCGCTGCCGTTCACAACCAACCTTCCCGGCCTCCTGCAAATCTCCGGCGGGAACCTGGCCGCTCCGCTTGATTTCTCCGTTGCAGTCGGCGCGAACAATGCTCTCATCAAGCTTCCCTCCGCCACCGCGAGCACCAATTCGCTCGCAGGCTCCATCAATCGCAAAACCGGGCTGCTGACGGTGACCTTCGGCAACGGGCGGGGCAAGGCGACCACCACCGGGACGGGCGCGGTCCTGCAAAACTCGACTAACGCCGACGGAGCCTTCCTCGGAACCAACGACGCCGGCGCGATCACTTTGCGACCCGCCGGGCCTTGAGTATCGGGCTGATACACTACCCCAGTAGCGGCGATTTTGGCACCGTTAATGCTCGGTATTATACATTGCTATGACACCCCAAAGACGTCATCAAATCGGAGCGCCGGAAGTGGTTCAATTGATCGGACTGGCGATTTTAATTGCTTCCATTTACAGGCATTTTGGACCGGGGATGCATTCGCCTGTGACGCCCTCGGTGGTCGCCGTCTTTGCCTCCGGCCTGTTCCTGTGGGTCTGGCCGATGTCGTTGAAGGCAAGGCATTAACACATAAGCTCGAAAAATATGCGGCCTCATTTTTGCATCTCGGCCGCGTGATGGTATTCGACATACGTAAACAACAACGCTGATACCGCCATAAATAGAACGGGCGCCACCACCAGCGCCAGGATGGCTGTGAGCACCCGGCCTTGGGGCCAATCGTAAAGCCCCTGTAGTGCCGCATTTTGAGACAGAAGTGTCTTAATATGGCGCAAGAGGGATAGTGTGTTGATGTTGGTCGGGATGCGGCCTATCCCCATTTCGATTACTCCGCCATAGACCAGCGCCGCCGCCATGTAACGGCTGGTCAACTGTCCCAGCAACACCCCCAGCGCGCTCCAAGCCGGAATGGCCAGACACTGGACCGCCAGCGCCAGCGGCAGCAACACGCCCAAGGCGGGAATATCGCGCGCCGCCCCGGAGGCGAATAAGAGCAGCGTTTGCACCATGAGCAGAAGTTCCAGCCAGCCGACCTGGGAGAGGTACTTGACCAAGAGCAATCGCGCGCGGCTGACCGGACGGGTGGTCAAAAAGCCCAGCGTCTCCGCGTGCAACTCGTCCCGGATCAGCGCCCCGCAATTGCGCACACAGGCCAGCGGGACAATGAGCAGAAGGTAGAAGTCCACCAACCAATGATAAAACGAAGCCGTCCGCCCCCAGCCCTCAAGATTGCGCCGCTGCTCTTCTTCCACTGACTTGAACACGGCGAACGCGGGGCCCTCCACCACCTTTCGCGCCCGCGCCAGAATCATGTCTCCACAGGCGTCCACCTCCGTCCGCCAGCGTTGCCTGCGCGCCTCGGCGCTCTCGCCCGGTTGCTCCCGCCACTTGGCTGTTGCCTGGGCGTATTCGTCCGCGACAATGCTGTTGAGTTCGTTTTGCTTGTCGGGCGGCAGTCGAATGCCTGATCTTGAGAGCCGCCGGCCCAGCGAGGAGCCGAACGAGTTGGCCTCCCACCGGCCCCAGGATGCGGGCGCGCGCGTTGTGATAAAGACCAGCACCGGCAGCACCAGCAGCACCGCCAGCCGGGCCGGCAGCCGCCGCCAGGCCAGTTGCGCCTTCCAAGTCAGCAGCCAGACGCCGCGCCAGGCGCCGAGAAAACCGGGCAGCGGGGGCGGCGATGGCGTTCCAGCGGGCGCAAGGGGAGGGGTTTCGCTCATGCCGTCACCTTCTCATAGATATTTTGCAGCGAGCGGCTCCGGCCGCGGATGGAGAGCACTTCGGTCCCGCTGGCCAGGAGGAGGCCGGTCCATTGTTCGTAAAAGGAGGCGGCGTCCTTGACGCGGATGCGCAAGAGGCCCTCCTCCGGCTCGCAATCGAAGCCGGCCAGGACGCCGGCCTCGAAGAGACAATGGGCCAGTTTTTCGGGCGCGTCGCAGACGACCTCCAGTTCCTCGGCCCAGTTTTTGATGTCGCTGCGGATATCTTTTTGACTGCCGGAGGCGAGGATGCGGCCCCAGTTGAGGATGAGGATGCTTTTGCACAGGGCCTCCAACTCGGCCAGGATGTGGCTGGAGATCAGGACGCTGACGCCGGCGGCGGCCAGTTCCTGCAAGGTTTGGGCCATCTCCTGGCGGCCCATGGGGTCCAGGCCGTTCATAGGCTCGTCGAGCACCAGCAACTCCGGTTGGTGGAGGAGGGCCTGGCCCAGTTTGACCCGTTGTTTCATTCCCTTGGAATACTGCCCCAGCCGTTTGCCCCAGTGCTCCCGCGGCAGTTTCACCCGGTCCAATACCGCCTCCGCCCGCGCCGCCGCCTCTGCCGGAGCCACGCCCGAGAGCAACGCCAGCCCGCGCAACCAATCCATCGGACGCAGTTCCACGGGCACGGCTTCGCCCTCCGGACAATAGCCAATGCGCCGGAGGATGCGTGGATTGTTCCAGGGATTCTCCGCGAAGACGGTCAACGTGCCCGAGCTGGGTTGAAGCTGGCCGGTGACGATTTGAATGAGGGTGCTCTTGCCCGCGCCATTGGGGCCGACCAGTCCGGTCAAGCCCGGTTCGATCTCGAAGCTGACGTTGTTCAGCCCCATGACGATGCCATACCAACGGCTCAGTTCCTGTGCCTGGATGAGCGCGCTCATTCCGGGACGACTCGTTTGCGCAGGATCAGCGCGGCCGCCGCGAGCATCAGCACCAACCCGGCCACAGCGCCGCCAAGGGCGGGATGACTGAGGGCGTTCATCGTATCGGTCGGGATATGTCCCAGCGCATCGCCCAAGACGGGAATGTTCTCCTGCGCGGTTTGCAAATCGCGGCCCAGGCCGAAGACGGCCAGGGCGATTTGGCGCAAATTGAAAGTGAAACTCAAGTGGCGCAGCCAGGGCTGGGTGTGCTCGGCGATGGGCTGGAGCACCCCGCCCAAAGCCCACCAGATGAACCAGAGGGCCGGCGTCCATTTCTCGCGGCTCGAAAGGGCGGAGACGCCCAGGGCCAGCCCGCTGAGGGCGGTCATGCTGGCCAGGCCGAAAATCAGCGCGTGGCATAAGGGCGCCAGCGCGTGCCAGAAAAACCGCCAGTCCGGCGCCAGCAGATTGCCCACCAGCCACGCACCACAAACCGGCGCCAGCCAGGTCAACGTCAACAATCCGAACGCGGCGGAAAACTTTCCCAGAAAATAATCGCCCCGCGACACGGCCTTGGAGGCGTAAATGGTGATGGCGTTGCTCGCCAGGTCGCGCGTGATGAACAGCGGGAGCGCCACCCCCAAGGCGAAAATGCTCAAGGGCATCAAGTAGAGGCAAAAATAAAAGAACAGCACGTCTTGTGTCGTGCGCACGGAGATTTCCGGGTGGTCCCGCAGCCAGGAGGTCAACATCCCCACCACGTTTTGGAGTTGCGGATTCAATTGCGCCGCCCAGCGGCTGATGGTGCTGTCGGCCACCAGCAGTTGGCCGATGAGGAAGAGAAAGGCCGCCGCCGCCAATCCCGCCACCCAGCAAACCGTCACGATGCGCCAGGTGATTTTGTTGCGAAGGCAGGCGGTGAGACCGTTTTTGGCGATGACCCATCGCCGCGCCCAGAGGCCCAGGTGGGTGCCGTCCCAATGCTGATAATGGGCGTCATGCAGCGGCATTGGAAATCTCCAGGGCCTGAACGAAGGTCTCCTCCAGGGCGTTGGGGCTGGCGATGACCTCCAGGGGCGGCAGTTTCAAATCGTGCATCAAGCTGAGCAGCGGATTCAACGAATCCATGTTGTGTTCGACGCGCAAGTGGCCGTTGGCCAGCGGTTCGCACAGCCAGTTGCGGCCCCGGCAGGCGGCCTGCAATTCCCCGTGGCCCCGCGCCAGGACCACCTCGGCCGCGCCGCGTTTGCGCGCCTTGAGGTTTTCCAATGTGTCATGCACCAGCACCCGGCCGCGGGCGATGATGATGATCTGTTCGCACACCCGGCCGACGTCGCCCAGCAGGTGCGAGGACAGGATGACGGTCATGCCATAGACGCGCCACAAGCTGCGCACCAATTCGAGGATTTGCGCCTGGCCCTTGGGGTCTAGTCCGTTGGTCGGCTCGTCAAGGAAAACCACTTCCGGATCGTGAACAATCGCCTGCGCCAGCTTGAGCCGCTGCCGCATGCCGGTGGAATAGGTATCCACCTTGCGGTAACGTTCCTGGCCCATGCCGACGAAGTCGAGCATTTCATGGGCGCGCTGGCGGGCGGCCTGGAAGGGCAGGCCGGACAATTGGGCGCAGTAGGTCACGTATTCGCAGCCGGCCATGCCGGGGATGTGGCAGTTTTGTTCCGGCGCGTAGCCGACGCGCTTGCGAATCTCGCGTCCTTCCCGTCCCACCTCCCGGCCCAGCAGGCGGGCGGAGCCGGAAGTGATGGGTTGCAATTGGAGCAGGCACTTCATGAAGGTGGTTTTGCCCGCGCCGTTGGGACCGAGCAAACCGATGGAGCCTGGGGCAATTTCGAGGCTGACATTGTCCAAAGCGCGTTGCTGTCCAAAGAGCTTGGTAAGCCCTTGCGTTTCAATGACAGGCGCGGTTGACATTACAGGGTGTGGAATGTGGAAACAAATCCGTCTTTTGGCCAGCCCAAAATTAACGAAGGCAAAAGGTCAAAGGCTGAAGGCTAAAGGATGAAGGCTGAAGCTGCCTTGATTACTGGTTTTTCTTTTTTCTTTTTTCATGCTTTTTTTTCATTTTTTGGTTCAATTTGGTTCAATTAAGCGCAATTAAGTTCAATCAGCCGCGTTTCAGCGAAAAGCGCAGAGTACAGCGTATTAAGTTCTGAATTCCCCCTTCCGCCTTTGGCCTTTATGGCACGCCCAACATGCACGTGGGGAAGGGCGAGGCTCGTCCGAGCCGTCTGGTGGCGCCAAGGCCGCATGAGCGGGGTGTCCCCACCGTAAATAACCGTAAACTGGCGTCAACTACCGTAACTTGGGGCCTTGCAGCCCCAAAGGGACCGCTCCGCTCGATTAGGCGGGGGGATTTCAACGCCTCCGCCGCCAGGCTTCCATCTTCGCCAAGCCTACGACGGACAAGATGGCGCAGCAAAGCAAAGATGCCCTCACCCTCTCCCATCGGATGGGAGAGGGTGGCCGTCAGGCCGGGTGAGGGTCATTTCTCCCCGGTCCGTTTTCCCTGCACAATCTCAAAGAACAGGCGCGCGAGCGCCACACAGAATCCATATTACCACGTTTTTATGGGAATGCAAAATATATTTTCCACCTGAATCCGCCGCAGACCGCGCCGAATACACAGAAGTGGAACGGGGAAGAACCCGCGCCAATTAGCGATTCGGCCTTTGCCAGGGCCAGGGCGCGGGGTTGGTTTCAAAGCAGGCAAAAGAGCCGGATCGGCGCAAGGGCTTTTTAATGAGTTTTTGGAGGCGTTGACTGGCGCTCAGCCCCGCTGATTTTATGCCACGGAGAAACCACTTAAATTTAGCCGCTTGGGACAGGCATTTGACAGGGTGGTAGAGCTTATTCTGCTCAGTCCCCGGTCTTGCCAACGGAGGCCCCGACCTCATGGTCCCTGATTTGAGCAAGCCATACTCATCGGGTGGACTGTCAATATAGAACTTATTCTCGCATCCAGGTGGAACGAACTCGCCGGTCCCGCCAAAGTCCGCGAGCTGAAAGCCGCCATGAAAGAGCAACGTCGGCATCAACAGTTCGAAGTGAGCGCACCACCCATCGTTCAAGCAGGTGTGGAGATGGGTCAGCGCGGGCCTTGAAATCCGATAGATGGGATTGAAGGAACGCAGGCAATCGGGCAGTGGAATCTGCTTTTCAGGACGATGCCACCGCCACCAACACCATCTGGGTTCGTCCTTGTAACGGCGAATGTGGCAGGTCAGAAAATCCGCGTCGTTGTCCAAAAAGGACTCAAAGAAAAGGCGCCATTCCCCGGAGAATCTGACATCATATTCGACCACCCAGTAATAGGCGTAGCCTGGGTGGTGCTTGAAGAAGTGAAGCAAGGGGGAATGGGCATTTCCGGGAATCACGCCCCTGCCGATTCTGGGGTGGCCCAGTTTCGCCAGGTCATTATCTGTAAAAGAGAAAATCGGCTCGTTGGGCCAACTGGGAGCGGGTTGAGCTTTCAGATGAAGAAGCAGGCGCGGAGTGGCGATGTTTTCCACTGCTTTTGCGATCCTCCGGTACTCCTCAAGCGTGGCACTGTTCAGGGCATGGCACATGACCAGCAGGGCAACGGGAGTATCTATGGTTTCTTGCATATTTGACAAGATAGACCGAAGGGCCAAAAATCGCAAGGGCCGCCTCCCATTTTGCAGTGGTGAGAGACACCCGTTGAGCCGGATATGCTCATTTACATTGCCTCGGCGCCTTGGGGGCGCAGGCCGAAGGCGGCGAGCTTCTCGCGCATGGTGATGCGGGAGACGCCCAGCCAGCGGGCGGCTTTGGCCTGGTTGCCGTGGGCCAGATGAATGGCTTGGGCGAAAAGCTCCCGCTCCAGGGCGTCAATGACCTTGCCATGCACGCGGTCCAATTCGCCGGTGCGGGCTTTCATCAGGAAATCGGAGACCCAGGCGGCCATGGAGGCGTCGGGGCTTTCGGCCGAGCGGCCCATTTTGGCCAGAATCTGGCGGACGTGATCGAGGGTGATGGGGAATTTGCGGGCCAGCAGCAGGGCCTGGCGCACGACGTTTTCCAATTGGCGGATGTTGCCGGGCCAGGGTTGCTCGCAGAGGAAGGAAATGGCCTCGGGCTGGATGGCGGGAGACTCGACATCCAGTTCGGCGCCGAATTTCTGCAAAAAGTACTTGACCAGGCTGGGGATGTCCTCGGCCCGCTGGCGCAAGGGGGGCAGTTGCACCTGCACGACGTTCAGGCGGTAAAAGAGGTCCTCCCGGAATCGCTTCTCGCGCATGGCCGCTTCCAGGTCGCGGTGGGTGGCGGCGATGACGCGGACGTTGATGGGGATGGATTCCTTGCCGCCCAGCCGTTCGAGGCGCCTTTCCTGCAAGACACGGAGGAATTTCGCCTGCGTGTTCAGGCTCATGTCACCAATTTCGTCCAGGAAAATCGTCCCGCTGTCGGCCTGCTCGAAGCGGCCGATGCGCCGGGTCTCCGCGCCGGTGAAAGCGCCCCGCTCGTGGCCGAAGAGTTCGCTTTCCAGGAGGGTTTCGGGGATGGCGGCGCAACTGACAGCCACGAAGGGCGCGGCGGCGCGGTCGCTGTGCTGGTAAATGGCGCGGGCAATGAGTTCCTTGCCCGTGCCGGTTTCGCCGCGCACGAGCACGGTGACGGGCTTGGCGGCGATGCGGCCGATCTCCTTGTAAATCTCCTGCATGCCGCGGCTGTTGCCGATGATGGCTTCGCGCGAGGTCTCCGCGGCGCCGATTTCGACCACCTCGGACATCAGGCGGCTGCTTTGGACGGCCTTGGCGACCAAGCCCAGCAATTCCTCCATCTCAAAGGGCTTGAGCAAATAGTCGTAGGCGCCGAACTTGGTGGCTTCGATGGCGATTTCGGTCGTGCCGTGTGCGGTCATCAGGATGATGGGCAGGCGGGGCTTGGCGGTGTGAAGCTGGCGGATGACTTCCAGGCCGTTGAGGCCGGGCAGTTTGAAATCGCTCACGACCGCATCGAACTCCTTCTCGCGCGCCTCGAGCAGGCCGGCGTCGCCGCGGGCGGCGATGCAGACCTGGTAATCCTCGTCGCGCAGGACCCGTTCCAAGGCGGCGGCGGCGCTGGGATCGTCTTCAATGAGCAGGATTTTGGGCGCCGTTGCCATTTGCGGAAGAGGTGGGGAGGATGATGCCGAAGGTGGTGCCGTGATGAGGCCGGGTCTGGAATTCCAGCAACCCGCCGTGTTTTTCGACGATGCGCGCGGCGATGGACAGGCCCAGCCCGGTGCCGGTTTCCTTGGTCGAGAAAAAGGGGTCGAACAGCCGCTTCTGCACTTCGGAGGGGATGCCCTTGCCATTGTCCTCGGTTTCCAGAATGACGACGGGCCGGTAATGGCCGCGGAGGCGGGCGGCGCTGTCGCGCGCGCGCAGGATGATCAGGCCGCCGCGCTCGATGCTTTCGGCGGCGTTGCGCACCAGGTTGATGAGGACCTGTTTGATTTGCTGCGGGTCGGCCTGGAAAGGCTGGCTGGACTGGATGTCCAGCTTCAACTGGATGGACTGCTTGTCGCATTGCGGGGCCAAGAGATCGCGGACTTCTTGCAACGCGGTTTCGGCCGTCATGGTCGTCAGGCGCGGCTCGGCCGGGCGTGCGAATTGGAGGAAGTCCTGCACAATGCGTTCCAGGCGGTTGATCTCGTCCCCGATAACCACGACGTCCTGGTATTCGGCCGATTGGGGGTCGAAGGAGCGTTGGTGGCTGAAAAGGCGGGCCTTGACAGCCGTGAGCGGATTGCGGATTTCATGGGCAACGCCTGCCGCCAGAACGCCGAGGGAGGCCAGCTTTTCCTGACGTTCGATAACGGCGTGGCTTTCGACCAGTTGCAAGCGCAACGGGGTGATCATCTCGCGATAGACAGTCATGGAGAGCCAGCCGAGGGAGGCGATGAGGAGGAGGATGGAACCGAAGATGACCCAGCGGAGCAGGGAGACCGATTTTTGGGAGGCCACCAGCGAATCCTCCAGGACTTTGCGATGGGCGTCCTCCAGCAGGTAGCCCAGTTCCAAGAGGGGCTGGGAGGCTTTTTGTATGCCTTCGATATACCGCAAGCGGGTCTGCTCGCTTTGGCCCAGTTGATTGATGCCGTTGGTGGCAGCGGCCAGGAAGGAGTCGTAGGCCCGATCAATCCGGTTGAGCACGTCCAGTTCGGTCGGCCGGAGGATGGGCTTTTGGACGTCAATCCAGTCGTTGAGGGCCGCGCTTTCCTGGAGATATTTCTGAAAGTCCTGCGGGTCCTGTTGCAAGTCGTAACGGACCAGACGGCTGTAGAGACGGAGGATTTCGTCCTGAACGTGGTCGGCGATTTCAAAGCTGCGCAGGTGGCCTGTGCTCAGGCGGGTTTGCAAGCGGCTGACCTCGCGCCAACTGGCCAAGGCGGCCCAACCAATGAGCGCCATGAGGACAGCGATGGCCAGTCCGAAGGCGGTCAATCGGAGTTTCAGAGCGCGATTCATTGTGGAAAGTAAGTTACCAGCAGAGGCAAGCAAATGACAAGGATTGCGGGGAAAGGCCAAGACCGTGTGTGCATAAGTTGCTCATAATCAAAGAAACGCAAGTGACCTCGTTCTTCTGGCACAACCGCTGCTATAAGAGCGGGTTCATGGGTTTGTTCATTGCCCAAGCACGGCATGCATTCCACCGCGGCACTTGGTTGCCGGTGGTGTCCCTTGGGGTCTATCTGTCGCTTTCCCTCCCTGCTCATGCCCAATCGCCGCCCCTGTTGAGCCTGGCCGAGGCCAAAGCGGCCGCCTTCGAACACAACTGGGATTTGCTGGCGGCCAAAAGCGGCATTGACTTCGCCAGGGCACAACTCATCGTCTCCAAGGAATTCCCCAATCCGACGGCTTCCTTCTCGACGGCATATATCGGCGCCTCCAAGAACGCGACCGTTTTGGGCAACGGCCTGTGGGAGCGAAATTACGATACGATCTTCGCCGTCAATCAGTTGATCGAGATCGCCGGCAAGCGCCATGACCGGCAGATGGCCGGGCGGGCGGGTGTCTTGGGCGCCAAAGCGCGTTTTTATGACGCCAAAAGGACGCTGGATCAAGGAGTGACCAAGGCGTTCATCGCGGCCTTGCTGGCCGGGGAGAACGTGCGGATTTTGAACGAATCGGCCCGCTTGCTCCTCCACGAAGCGGAGATAGCCCAAGCGCGGCTCAAGGCCGGAGATATCTCCGAGTCGGACGAAAAGCAGATCGAAATCAACGCCGAGCAATTCGAGTTGCAGGCAAAATCCGCCGAGGCCGCGGCCGTCCAAGCCCGGATCGCCGTGGAGGTTTTGATGGGGGTGTCGCAGCCCAAGGGGAACTGGGTCGGAGCTGGGTCGCTGGAACAGTTGCTTGAGGCGCCTCCTGCTCATCTCCAGGAGCCGGCGCCCGGTGCGGCGCGGCCGGATGTCCTGGCTGCCGAAGCCGATCTAAGAGGGGCCAAAGCGAATCTCCAATTGCAAAGGGCGATCCGGATTCCAGACCCGACTCTTCTCATTGAATACCAGCATCAGCCCCCGGGCGGCGGGCCGCCGGTGGACACCCTGGGTGTCGGGGTTTCCTTTCCGTTGCCCCTTTGGAACTTGAACGGAGGCAATATCAAAGCGGCGCAAGCCAGCGTGGACCAGTTGGCGTTGGCGGCCGGGAAGGCCAGGACCCAAATGGCGGCTGACATTGCCAACGCCGAGACCGAATATAGCGAAGCTCACGCGCGCTGGTTGAGTTATCGGGATCAGACCGCGCCCAAATCCACGAAGGTCCGGGAGTCCGTGGCCTTTGCTTATGAAAAAGGCGGCGCCTCTTTGGTGAACCTGCTGGATGCCGAACGCACCGACAACGACATTCGCCTGGCGGCGGCGCAAGCCCTGGCCGACACCGCCGGCGCGGCGGCCGACGTGACCGCGGCGCGAACAAGCATGACAGAATTAGATTTGACATCGAAACCATGAAAACAGCGGAAAGAACAATCCGGCGCGCAGGCTGGCTCTCCATCCTGGCCGCCGCGCTGGCCGGCTGCGGGCCGGAACCCGTTCGCCATCCCGATCCTCCCAGCCCGAAGGTGGAAGGCGACGCCGTCAGCTTTCCCACCAACGCGCCGCAATTATCGTCCATAGTCGTCGAAGCGGTGAAAGCGCGCGACCTGGCCGTGACCCACCTCACCGGCCGTCTTTATTGGGACGATGATCTTACCGTGCGGGTCTTCACGCCGGTGGCGGGCCGCGTGACGGCGGTGCTGGCGGACCTGGGCGGGCGCGTCGGCGTCGGGACGCCGCTGGCGGAAATTGATTCGCCCGATTTCGGCCAGGCGCTGGCGGACGCCCGAACGGCGGCGGGCAACCTGAGCATGGCGGAGAAAACCTTCTCCCGCGCCAAGGAACTGCTGGCCCACGGCGCCGCCGCGCAGAAGGACGTGGAATCGGCGGAAGCGGCCTTCGTGGCGGCGCAAGCCGAGAACCAGCGCGCCCAGGGGCGCCTGGCCCTTTACGGGGGAAGCGACCATGGCGCCGGCGAGGTCTATAAGCTGCGCAGCCCGCTGGCCGGAGTGATTGTTGACAAAGCCATCAATCCGGGCCAGGAAGTCCGCGCCGACCAGATGCTGGCCAACGCGCCCAATCTCTTCGCCCCGCTGTTCACCGTCAGCGACCCCGCCCGGCTCTGGCTGCAAGTGGATTTGGCCGAGGCCGATTTGCCCAAAGCGCGGCCCGGACAGCAGTTGCGGATTGCCTCCCCGGTTTATCCCAGCCGCGTTTTCGAGGGGCGGGTGGACCGGATCGCCGACACGCTGGACGCCGCCACCCGTACCGCGCGCATCCGGGGCGTGGTCGAAAACCCGGACAACCTGCTCAAGGCGGAAATGTACGTGACAGTGGACGTCGTCCAGAATCCCGCCGACACGCGGCCCGCGGTGGAAATCCCCGCCGCGGCGACCTTCCGCAAGGACAACCAGGACTATCTTTTCGTGGAGGAATTGCCGGGCCGGTTCGTGCGCCGGCAAGTGGTCCTGGGAGTTGAGCAGGACGGCAAGGTTCCGGTCTTCTCCGGTCTTGAGGCCGGCCAGAAAGTTGTCACCGAAGGCTGCCTGCTGCTGGAGGCGCTGCTGGAACCGGCCTCATGATACGCAAATTGACCAGCGGCGTCCTGCACCACCGCGCCGTCGTGGTGGTCTGCCTGTGCATCTTCCTTTTCTCGGGGGTCGTCGCCTACCGCGAATTGCCTGTGGAGGCCTATCCCGACGTGACCAACGTGTCGGTGCAGATCATCACGCTCTTTCCGGGCCATGCGGCCGAGGAAGTCGAGCGCCTGGTGACCATTCCCATCGAAAGCGTGATGAACGGCATCCCCAAGCGGGTTTCCATGCGTTCCATTTCCCTGTTCGGCTTGTCGCAAATAACGCTGGTGTTCGAGGACGACGCCCGGAACGAGGTCATTCGCAATCTGGCCGCGCAACTGCTCAGCACGGTCGCCCTGCCATCCGGCGCCCAGGCCAGCCTTTCGCCCGACGCCACGCCCATTGGCGAGGTCTATCGCTACACGCTGCGCGCCTCGCCCGGCTTTCCCCCCGAGGAGCTGCGCGCGCTGGAGGACTGGGTAGTGGAGAAGAAATTTCGCTCCGTGTCCGGGGTGGTGGATATCAACCCGTTTGGCGGTTTGACCAAGCAGTACCATGTTCTGGTGGATCCGGTCAAACTGAAGTCCTACAACCTGACCTTGCAGCAGGTCTTCACCGCGCTGCAAAACGGCAACGCCAACGCCGGCGGCTCCTACGTCGAGCACGGCTCCGAGTTGTACGTCGTGCGCGGCCTGGGACTGGTCCGCAGTGTTTCGGACATTGAAGCCATCGCGGTGGACACGCGCAATGGCACGCCCATCCGCATCCGCAATATCGGCCGGGTGGTCATCGGCCACGCCGCGCGCCTGGGCCGGGTGGGCCGAACGGAGGCCGAGAATGGAAAGGTGGCGCGGGACGAAGACGACGTGGCGGAGGGAATCGTCCTGATGCGCCGGGGCGAGAACCCGCTGGAAGTGTGCGGGCGGATCGAAAAGATGGCCCAGGAGATCAACGATCGCTATCTGCCGCCGGGAGTCAAATTGGCGGTGTATTACGACCGCACCGGTCTGACCGAGCGCACCCTGCACACGGTGCGCCAAAACATGATCGAGGGCATCGGGCTGGTTTTGCTGGTGTTGATCCTGTTTCTGGGCCTGGGCAATTACCGCTCGGCGCTGGTGGTCGCCCTGGCGGTGCCGGTCGCGCTGCTGGGCGCGTTCACGCTGCTGGATTGGCGGGGCATTCCGGCCAACCTGATTTCCATGGGGGCCATTGACTTCGGAATTATAGTGGACTCCGCTGTGGTGGTGATGGAAAATCTGTTGCGCATTTTGGAGGACCGCAAAGGGAGAATCCTTTCGCTGAACGCCGCCATCATCGAGGCCGCCACCGAAATGGGCCGTCCGATCATTTTCTCCAAGCTCATCCTGTTGACGGCGTTTGTCCCGCTCTACACTTTGCAGCGGGTCGAGGGCCGGATATTCAAGCCGATGGCGCTGACGCTGACCTTCGCGCTGCTGGCGGGGACCGTTTTTGCCATTGTGGTCGTGCCGGTGCTGGCCAGCTACGCCGTCAGAAGCGGGATAGCCGGGCGGGAAGCGTGGATCGTGCGCCAGTTGATGCGGCTTTACCGCCCGTCGCTGAACTTCGCCTTGAAAACCCCCGCGCTGGTTTATGGCGCCGTGCTGTTGCTGCTGGGCGCCGCCGGCCTGGCCTTCGCTCTGGTGGGCAGCGAATTCCTGCCCAAGCTGGACGAAGGGGACCTGTGGGTGCGCACCTTCGCCCCGCAATCCATCTCGCCGTCCGAATCGGCCAAGATCACTCAAAATGTCCGCCACCGCCTGGCCTCCTTTCCCGAAGTGCGCTGCGTGGTCAGCCAGTTGGGCCGCCCCGACGACGGCACCGACATCAATGGCTGGGATATCACCGAATACAGCGCTTCGCTCAAACCGCGCGAGCAATGGAAAACCGCCCACACGCGCGAAGCGTTGTGCGACGCGATGGCGCGAAACCTGCGGGAAATCCCCGGGATGGACAGCCAGTTCAGCCAGTACATCGAGGACAACGTCAACGAGGCCGTCTCCGGCGTCAAAAGCGAGCTGGCCATCAAGTTGTTCGGCAACGATCCGGAGAAGTTGCAGCAGTATGCCGACCAGATCGTGGAAACCATCAAAACGGTGCCCGGCGCGGCTGACGTGGGAACGGACCTGCTGCTGGGCCAGCCGCAATTTCAAATCCGCGTCAATCGCGACGCCATCGCCCGTTACGGCCTGGCGGTGTCGGACGTGCAAACCATCGTCGCCACCGCCATCGGCGGCCAGACGGCCACGCAGGTCTTCGAAGGCGAGCGTGCCTTCGATTTGGTCGTCAAAGTTGACCCCAAATACGTCTCGAACCTCCAGTCCATCCGCGACATCCCCGTCTTCGGCTCCAGCGGCGAGCGTCTGACGCTGGGTTCGGTGGCGGACGTGACGGTCCAACCCGGCCTGGCCCGCATCGAGCGGGAGGAGAACGAGCGCCGCACGGCCATCAAACTTTCGGTGCGCAACCGCGATCTGGGTTCGCTGGTGGCGGAGGCGCGGCGGAAGGTCGAGGCCCGGGTTCATCTGCCCAAAGGATATCGTTTGGAATGGACCGGCTCGTTTGAGAACGAACAGCGGGCCGAGCGGCGCCTGGCGGTGATCGTGCCGCTGACCATTCTGGCTATTTTCTTTCTTTTGTTCATCGCGTTTGATTCGGGCTGGTTTGCGACATTGGTATTATTGACGATCCCGTGCGCGGCGGCGGGCGGGCTGCTGGCATTGCCGGCGGCCGGCCTGAATCTTTCGGTGGCGGCGCTGGTGGGATTTGTCGCGCTCTTTGGGGTATCCATCCAGAACAGCGTCATTTTGGTCACGCGCATCCTGGAGTTGCGGCGCGAAGGCCGGCCCGAAAGCGAGGCCGTCCGCCAAGGCGCCGCCTCCCGCGTGCGCCCGATGGTGATGACGGCCTTGATGGCGATGCTGGGCCTGCTGCCGATGGCCCTTTCGACGGGCGTCGGCGCCGAGACGGCGCGGCCCTTTGCGGTGGTGATCATAGGCGGGCTGATCACCGGCACGGTCCTGACGCTTTTCCTTCTGCCGCTGCTCTACCCGCATTTCGAGCCGAAGCCCAGGAGGCACGGCGTGGACGAAACCAAAGCAATGGCTTGAGATTTCCGGGATTACGGGTATGATGAATCCCGCCAATGGCAATCGAACGAATCGTCATCGAAAACTTCAAGGGCATCAAGAAGCTCGACCTTGAGGTGCGGCCCTTCACGGTGCTGATCGGCCCCCAAAGCGTCGGCAAAAGCACCACGGCGAAACTGCTTTACTATTTTAAGGACATCGTCCGCGAAACGATCCAGGCTGCCATCGCGGAGCCTGAATCTTCGCTTGAGTCGCATCTTATCAAACGCTTTTTGAATTTTCTGCCGCCGCCAACGCGCAAGAGTGGAAAGTCTGTTATTCGCTACTCGGTGGGCAAGGAAGTTTTTTTGCTGACCAGCGGTGGAACGGGTGATTCCAACTGGTGCATCGAATTGCCGAAGATTTTCCGGGATGAATTCGCCGCGGTAAAGAATGAGATTTCCAAGCCGTCCAAACAGACGGACGATGCCAGGTATGCGCTTGAATTCAACTCCGAATACAAATTCCGTGGCGGCTTGAAAAAAAAACTGGGGCCGCATTTCTTTTTTGCACCGCAGTTCATCCCGGCTGGGCGCTCATTCTATGCTCATATTGAGAAGGACCCTGTTTCGTTCTTCGAAAGAGCCACCTTGGATCCCTTCATCGCGGAGTTTGGCAAGCGGCTATCGCGTCTGAAGGATGATTTTTCACGCGCTCTCCCACGCCCGGACGATAAACGCCCGAAGGTGGCGCAACGCGCCGCCCAATTGGCGGAGCAGTTGTTGAGCGGAAGGTATCAGCCGGAGGGAAACCGAGATTTCATCATTATTGGAGACGGACAAAGAATTCCCGGCGCGCTCTGGTCGTCCGGGCAACAGGAAAGTTTCCCATTGGTGTTTTTTTTGTACCGTCTTTGCCAGTTCGGGCTGATTGATGAAAGCCTGTTTGTCGAAGAACCGGAGGCTCACTTGTTCCCGGCGTCGCAGCGAAACATGGTTGAGCTGCTTGCGCTGGCATTTAACGCGAGAGCCGGGAAACTGACTCTTTTCATCACAACTCATAGTCCCTACATATTGAGCACGCTCAATGTCCTCTTGCGGGCCGGCCAGCTTGGCGGGAACAAATTGAACAACGGCGCCAATGGAGGCGTTGTCAATCCGCTGGAGGCTCTCGCTTCGAATTCCGTCGGCTCCTATTACATGGACCAGAACGAATGTCATTCAATTATTGACACGGAGACCGGTTTGATTGATGGAAGCGGAATTGACGATGTTTCCGGTGAGATCGCCGAACAGTTCGATGCACTCAACAGCCTTCAATGAAAGTGCCCATCCCGGCAGAGTGCGCCGAGACAAGCCGCAACGAAAAAATCGTTTGCGCCGAGCACAGGTGCAAAATCACGTTTATCAACCGAGCCAGACGCAAAGTCGTCAAGTATCGCATTGACAGTTGTATGCCGCTCCGTGATCTCCTCGAGAACCCCCGGTGCAAACTGTGCGATTACCTCGTGGTCGTCGAGTCGTGCGGTGAGCAACACTACGTCGAACTCAAGGGCAAACATGTTCAGGATGCGCTGGACCAACTCGCGTCCACCCTCCGGCAGTTGAGATCGTCGGGTTCGAAAACTCCGGTTGTCTGCTGGATCATCGCAACGGAAAGCCCGCGAGAGTCGTCAAAATTCCAGGTGCTCAGGCGCAAATTTGAACGGAAATTCAGCGCGCGTGTGAAAATCCGCACCTCTCAATGTGAGCATGTCCTGGCCCCGGATGGGCGGGTCAACTGAAGTCAATGCGCGGCTCGTGCCAGACATGGTTGCTTTGCGCCAGCATGTCATCGGAAGCGACCGGCCCCCAGGTGCCCGCGGAATAAAATTCCCGGTTGGTCAAAGCTCTGCCTTCCCACTCGGCGCGAATCGAATCCACAATCTTCCAGGCCGCTTCCACTTCGTCGCGGCGGATGAAGAGGGTTTCGTCCCCGACCAGGGCGTCCAGCAACAGGCGCTCGTAGGCCTCCGGGGTGTAGGCGCCGTACTCGGCGTCGTAACTGAAATTCATGCGGACGGGGCGCACGCTCATGTTCATGCCCGGCACCTTGCCGTTGAAGCGGAGGTAGATGCCCTCGTTGGGTTGCAGGCGCAAGGCCAGGGCGTTGGCGTCCAGGTTGGGGCCGCATTGGGCGGCAAACAACACATTGGGGGTGGGGCGGAATTGGATGCGGGCCTCGCTGGCGCTGTAGGGCAGATACTTGCCGGTGCGCAGGAAAAAGGGGACGCCGGACCAGCGCCAATTGTCAATAAACAGTTTCAACGCCACGTAGGTTTCCACGTTGGAATCGCCCCTGACCTTGGGTTCCTGCCGGTAACCGGGCACCGGCTGGCCCTTGATGCTCCCGGCGAAGTACTGCCCCCGCACCACCTGCCGGGCGACGTCCCCGCGGGCCAGCGGGCGGATGGATTTGAGCAGCTTGACCTTTTCGTCCCGGATGGCCTCCGATTCCAGCGAGACGGGCGGCTCCATGGCGGTGAGCGCCAGGACCTGGAGGATATGGTTCTGCACCATGTCGCGCAACGCGCCGGCTTCCTCATAATAGCCGCCGCGGGCGCCGACGCCCAGGTTTTCGCTCACGGTGATCTGGACGTGGTCAATGGAGTTGCGGTTCCACAACTGCTCGAAGATGGAATTGGAGAAGCGGAACATCAAAATATTCTGGACCGTCTCCTTGCCCAGGTAATGGTCAATGCGGCAGACCTGCCGTTCGTCGGCGAAGCGCGTCAACTCCTCGTTCAACGCCCGCGCCGTGGCCAGATCGCGGCCGAAGGGTTTTTCGACGACAATGCGCTGCCAGCCGCGGTTGCCGTTGCCGCGGCGGAGCAGTTTGGCGTCATGGAGCCTTTGAATGACCTCGCCAAACTGGCTGGGTTGGGTGGCCAGGTAAAACAACAGATTGTGGCGCAAAGGAACGGCGCCGAAGGAACTGAGTTTCTGTTCCAGGCTCTCGTAGGCGCGGGCGTCGGTCAGGTCGCCGGCGCAATAGTGCAAATTGGCCGCAAAAGCGCGCCAGACCTCCTCGTCCACCGGCTTGGTGCGGGAGAACTGATCCAGGGCCTGGCGCAATTCGGCCCGCCAGTCATCGTCGCCCTTTTCCCGCCGCGCGAAGCCGACGATGCGAAAGGCTTCGGGCATTTGTTTCTCCTTGAATAGATGGTAGAAAGCCGGGACGAGCTTGCGCGCGGTCAAATCGCCGCTGGCGCCGAAGATGACGATGCTGCACGGCTCGCTGGGACGCCGCTGGGCGCCGATCTGGCAGAGAAAAGGCTCCGGCCCGTTTTTGGAATCAGTCATAAAGAGAATCTTTTTGCCACAACAATGACGGCTGCAGACTAACCGGGCCGGCGGGCAAAAGTCAATCCCAAGCCGCTTTTTTGGAAAAGTCCTGTTGGCGAAGCAATACGTTAAGATCTCGGACTTCTGGATTGAGAAGTTTGGTCATTGAAAATTTGGCATGGGTCATCGGAAGAGGTTTCTCGCAATCCTCTTTTCCGGGCGTTCCCTCACCACAGATGCGCGCGCAGTTCGGGGGCGCGCCACATCGGGTCGCCGGGCTTGATGGCGAAGGCGTCGAAGAACTCCTTAAAGTTGACCAGAGGGCCGACGGCCCGGAAACGGCCCGGCGAATGCGGGTCGGTGAGCACCAGCCGGCGCGCCTCGGCGTCCCGGACGTTGGTGCGCCAGATTTGGGCGAAGGAAATGAAAAAACGCTGCTCGGGCGTGAGACCGTCAATCATTTTTCTCCGGGCCGGGTCGCGGGCCAAGACGCGTTCCAAGGCGTCGTAGGCAATGCTCACGCCGCCCAGGTCGGCCAGGTTTTCGCCCAAAGTGAGGCGGCCGTTGACATGGATGCCGGGCAGCGGTTCGAAGGCGTTGTACTCCTCGACCACCTTCTGCGCGCGGGCCTCGAATTCCCGCGCGTCCTCCTTCGTCCACCACTGTTTCAAATTGCCGTCTGCGTCGTGCTTGCGCCCCTGGTCGTCGTAGCCGTGGGTGATTTCGTGGCCGATGACCACGCCGATGCCGCCGTAATTGACCGCGTCATCCATGCTCACGTCAAAGAAAGGCGGCTGCAGAATGCCCGCCGGAAAGACAATCTCGTTTTGCAAGGGATTGAAATAAGCGTTGACGGTCGGCGGCGTCATGTTCCACTCGGTCCGGTCCACCGGCTTGCCGACGCGGGCGGTCTGGCGGCGGGCCTCGAAGGCGGCGGCGCGCCGGACATTGCCCAGGTAATCGCCGCGGGTGATTTTGACCGACGAATAATCGCGAAACTTGTCCGGGTAGCCGATCTTTTGGGTGAAGCGGGCGAATTTGGCCAGGGCCTTGGCGCGGGTGGCGTCGGTCATCCAATCCACTTTTTCCAGGTGATCGCGGAAGACGGATTTGAGATTGTCCACCAGTTCATTCATCCGCGCCCTGGCTTGGGGCGGGAAGTACTTCTCTACGTAAAGTTGGCCCACCGCCTCGCCGATGCCGCGGTCCAAGGAGTGGGAGGCGCGTTTCCAGCGCGGCTCTTGTTCGGGCTGGCCGGTGAGGACCTTGCCAAAGAAGTTGAAACTCTCCTGCTCGGCGTCGCGGCACAAAAATGGGGCGGCGCCGTGCAAGAGGTGCCAGCGCAAATAAACCTTCCAATCCGAGAGCGGCCGGGAAGCGAGCAGATTGTCCACCGCCTGGAAGAACTCCGGCTGGCCGACGATGGCGTAAGAAATCCCCGCCAGGCGGCGCTCGGAAAGATAGACCGGCCAGGTGATGGCGGGGTTTGTTGCGATCAGCTCCGATTTGGTGAATTTGTTGTAATTCTTGTTCGGATCGCGCAATTCCACGCGCGTGCGGCTGGCGCGGGCCAGGCCGGTTTCCAGGTCGAGGACGATGGCGGCGTCGGCAGCGGCCTGATCAGGATTTTGGCCCAGGAGGGTGAACATTTTGGCGACGTGCTCGCGGAAGGCCTGGCGTTGGGGGGCAAACTCGTCCTTGAGGTAGTAATCCCGATCCGGCAGCGAGAGGCCGCCTTGGCGCAATTCCAGGGCGTAAATGGAACTTTGCTTGGCGTCAGCGCCCACGCCCGCGCCAAAGAGGCCGCCCATGCCCTGGTCATGGAAGCGGGCCAGCAAGCGGAAAAGGCCGCGCGTGGAGCTGAGGCGGTCAATGCGTTTGAGATCGGCGGCGATGGGTTTAAAGCGCAGCTTCTCAAGGCGGTTGGTGTCCATGGCCGAAACGTAGAAATCGCCCGCCTCGCGGCGCGGGGTTCCGCGCGGGGCTGGTGCCGCGGCGGCGTCTTCGAGCAGGCCGTGAATCAGATAGGAATTGCGCTCGGCCAACTGGAAGAAACTGGTCCAGCGCGCCTTGTCGGCAGGAACGGGGTTGTCCTTGACCCATTGGCCGTCGGCGAATGAATAAAAGTCCGCCGCCGGGTTGACCGACTGGTCCATGTAAGAAAGGGAAAAGGCCGGGATGGGGGGTTCAGGGCCAAGAGGCGCCAGCGGCTCCGCCTGCGCACAGGCCGCCCAAAGCAAGGCGGCGGCAATTGTCCTGGTGTGAGTGAGAAAGATCATTTTCATCGTGAAACTGGCGCACGATAAGCGACCCCGGCCCAACTGTCACCCGCCAAATGGTGGATGGCCGGTTGAACGGGTCAGGTTTTCGTTTCGGCGAGGGCTTGCTCTTCGGCGGCGAGCAGGGAGGCGTGCATGGAGGGAGCGTCGGGAGATTGGCGGAGCTGGCCGAGGATGGCGGTTTTATGGGCGATAAGACATAGGCGGGCCAAAATGTGCAAATGCAGACGGTCGTCCTGGCAGCAAATCAAGAAAAACAGGTTGGTGGGTTGAGAGTCGGGCGCGCCAAAAAAGATTTCCTGAACAGTGCGGCCGAGGACAATGAACGAAGATTCAAAGAGGTAAGGGTCGGGCAGACGCGGATGAGGGAGGGCAAAACCGCCGGGCATGCCGGTGGAACAAAGGGCTTCGCGGGCTTCCAGACTGGCGATCAATTCCTGGGGGTTATTCAAACGCCCGGTTTTTCCCGCCAAGGCGACCAACTCGCGCAAGACGGAAGACTTGGTCTTGGCCGGCAAGGCCGGGTCAATGAAGGCGGGCTGGATCATATCCGGCAGGAGGGTTTGGTGCGGCAGGATTTGTTGGGTGCCCAGGGTGGATTTGCGGTGATATTCGGTCAAGCGCTGGCCGGGCAGGCGAAGGAGGCGTTGGGAAGCCCAAAGGTCAATGGCCTCCTTGGAAAAGACGATGCGGTGGCCGCGCTTCTCGTGCGGAATTTCGTTGCGCTTGGCGCGCTGGGCGATGTCGTCCGGGGTCAAGTGCAAATACGCGGCGGCAGCGTCGAGATTGAGGATTTGATATGACATCGTCTTCGTCCTAATCTTGATGCAACCGGGATCAGGATTAAGATTAAGATTAAGATTAAGAGCCGGAAAGCGCAACCCAAAAAAGCCGCGCATTTGGAGAGGCGCGATTGAGGCTTGCTTCTGTGAGGATAAGGCGGAAGATTCAAAAGGTGAAAAGCAGCGGGACAAACTCTTTAAACAATGCAATGAACAATTCATATTCTTCGCGTCGTGATTTTCTAAAGGCGTCGGCATTGGCCGGCTTGGGCGTTTCGGCAGCCCGGATTTCCACCGGTGACGCGGTGGCCGGGGAGATGGCAACGAAGCCGGTGAGGTTGCCCAGCGGGATCGTCATCAAAGGGGACGTGAGCGTGACGCGCCGGCGTCCTGCCGGGCAGAAGCCGGTCCACGATCTGAGGACCCAACCGTTGGAGAAGGTGCGGGTGGGGATCATCGGGCTCCATCGGGGCATGGCGCACGTGGAGGCGTGTCTGAAGATCGAATTCTGCGAGATTGTGGCCGTATGCGATGTGTTCGACGACCGGGCCAAGAACGCTGCCAGCGTGTGCGTCAAAGGGGGCGCCAAAGAGCCGGCGATTTACAGCGGGACGGAACATATTTGGGAGAAGATGGTCGAGCGGGACGACATTGACGTGGTCTATGCCGCGACGCCGTGGGCCTGGCACGTGCCCATGGCCGTTGGAGCGATGGAACACGGCAAACATGCTTTTGTGGAAGTGGCGGCGGCGGTGACGGTGGAGGATTGCTGGAAACTGGTGGACACCAGCGAACGAACCCGGCGGCATTGCGTGTTGCTGGAGAATTGCTGCTACGGCGAGAACGAGCTGTTCATTCTGAACATGGCGCGGGAAGGGGTGTTCGGGGAGTTGACCCACGCCGAGTGCGCCTATCTGCATGACTTGCGCGGACTGCTCTTTTCGCAGGGCACCGAAGGAGATTGGCGCCGCGACTATCATTGGGAATACAACGGCAATCTGTATCCGACGCACGGCCTGGGGCCGGTGGCGCAATACCTGGGCATCGGCCGCGGGGACCAGTTCAAATACCTGGTGTCGGCCAGTTCGCCGGAGAAAAGCCTGACCCAGTACCGCGACGAGGCAAAGCCCAACGGGGGCCGGCACGCCGGCGAGAAGTACATTTGCGGGGACATGAACACGTCAATCATTAAAACGGAATTGGGCCGGACGATCATGGTCCAGCACGATGTCGTCAGCCCCCGGCCTTACAGCCGGATCAACGCCCTTTACGGAACGGGGGGCACATTTTTTGATTACCCGGCGCGCCTGGCCATTGATAAACCCAAAAAATACGGACTCAGCGCAGGGGGATCCGAGGATTGGCTGGGGGGCGAGGACATGAAAATAATGCGGGAGAAGTTCACGCATCCGTTGTGGCGAAAGCTGCGGGAACGGGCCGAAGGCGCAGGCCACGGCGGCATGGATTTCGTCATCAATTGGAACAACCTCAATCGCCTCCACCAGGGCCAGACGCCCGACAGCGTGGTGTATGATGCGGCGGCCTGGAGCAGCATCATTGAGCTATCCTCCAGGTCGGTGGCCACCGGGAGCATGCCTGTGGGGATACCGGACTTCACGCGCGGGATATGGCGGAGCCTGCAACCTCTGGGCATCGCCGAGAAAGAGCCGCTGGCAAGTTGACAAGCGTTGATTGAGAATTGATAAAAGCACGACGGCTCAGTCGTCGTCGTGAGACGGGGTGGCCCAGGACGGGTAGGGTTCTGTCGTGCCTTTCATGGCGTGCCAGAGAATGCGGTTGAGCAAATCTTCCGGGCACTGATCGGCTTTTCCCAGCGGCAATCGCGCGGAGGCGTAGGCGTCGGCACGCAAAAGGGAATCGGAGATTTTGCGCGGCGGCGGATTCATCTGGTCCAAGGGCACGTTGTTGGTGGCGGTGAGGTATGGGGAGAAATCAGGCTGGTTGGTGAAACAGTCGCTCATGGGCGTGGCGGTGGCGTCCATCTGGTTCATGGGCGGCAGGCCCAGCATCAACTCAATGGTGCGCAAAAGGCTGGTCTGGTTGTATTGGGTGCTGACGACGGCGCCGCGCCGTGTGTAGGGGCTGATGACGTAAGCGGTGGTTCGATAGGGACTGACGTGGTCCCAACCGGCCTGCGGATCGTCTTCGATGGCGAAAATACAGGTCTGCGGCCAAAAGGGGCTGTGGCTCAAGGCCTGGACAATCTGCCCGAAGGCCAGATCGTTGTCGGCCACTTGCGCGGCGGGCGTGGGTGAATTGGGGGCGGTGCCGCTGGTGTGGTCGTTGGGCAGGCAGACGATGGTGAGATTGGGATAATGGCCGGAGCGTTCAAAGTCCTTAAGCTCGGAGATGAAGATGGCCGCGCGTTGCACGTCCGGCAGGTCCAGGTCCCAGCCGACGTAGTTGGTCGCCAGCCAGGGGCGCAAGGATTCAATGCCCGGCTCGCTGCGAATGCGGATGGCTTGGGCGCCGCTGAGGAAATCGCGGAAGTGATCGAGAAAGTGAATGTCACTGTGGCGGGCGGGATCGCGCCAGGACTCGCGGGCGATGGAGAATTCACCGTAGTCGCGCAAAGTTTTGCCGTGTGCCAGGCAATCATCCCAGATGAATCCTTGCGGTGAATAGGCCAGGGCGTCCACCCCGCCCTCGTCCATGCCGTCGGGATAGCTGCGGGGAAAGCCGGCGAAGGATTTTTCCATGTAATCGGTCGCGATGGCGGAGTCGGCCCATTGATGGCCGTCGGCGCTGAGGATGCCGGAGCAATAGGTGTTGTCAAGAAGAATAAAATCGCGGACCAGCTTGTGTTGGTTGGGCGTGATGGACTGTCCGAAGGCGCACAAGGCGGCGTTGCCATCGCCTTCCGGCACGTCGCCCAGCACCTGGTCATAGGTGCGGTTCTCCTTGATGATATAGACGATGTGCTGGAAGAGGCTGGGTTCACCGACGCGCTCGGGCACCGGCCGTGGCGGCTGGCCGGGCCGTGGCGGCAGGGCGGCTTGGCGGAGGAGGGGATAGCGCATGTTGGCCAAGGCGCGGCGCGTCAAGGCGGGAAGTTCCTTGCCGGTCGGGTCGGAGAGGAGGGTGATTGAGCCGTAATAATCCTTGGAATTGAACTTTTCCGTGGCAGTGGACCGGCTTGGGCGCATTCCCTTGATGTTGGCGACATAGAGCGAATTGCGGGGGCCGTCCCAAGCCAGCGCACCCGGATACCAGCCGACGGGGACCAAGCCCTGCAAGCGCGAATCGCCCGGCTTGAAGGCGAAGACGGCGATGGCGTTCTGGGCGCCGTTGCAGGCGAAGAGCCATTTGCCCGAAGTGTCAAAGGCGAGGGCGTTGGGGCTGGCGCCGAACAAATCCCCCGGATCCTGCCGCGCGCATATCGTCTCGACGACCTTGTCCGATTTGGTGTCAATCACACTGAGGGTGTCGCTGGCGGCGTTGGCGACGACCAGGCGGCGTCCGCCGGGGGCCAGGGCCAGCGCGCAAGCGTGCCGGCCCACCGGGATTTCGCGGGCGACCCGCCCGGACCGGCTGTCAATAACCGTGACGGAACCTTCGGAGGCCACGAAGCGCGCGGCATCCACGCGCACGCGGGTGCCGCGTCCGGCGGGGCCGGTGAGACTGGCCGAATCGGGACGCCGGCCGCCCCAATTGCTGACATAGATTTTGCGCCCGGCCACGGCCACGTCATAGGGCGCCGCGCCGGCGTCCCATTTACGCAGGAGCTTTCCAGTGGCAGGGTCCAACTCGGCGAGGGCGTTGCCCAGGTTCAGCGCCACGTAGAGGCGGCGGCCGTCGGCGGAAAAGGCCAGTCCGGCGGGAATCTCGGCGGCGCGTCCCGGGGCCTTGGCCGGCGGGAGGGGAATTGTATAGAGGGCCTGAACGCTATGAGAGGCGCCCACGCTGAAGACTTTGATGCTCCCCGCCACGTCGGAAAGACAGATGCGGGAGCCATCCGGTGAAAAAACCAATCCGGTGAAACTCAACTGGTCGTTTTTTTCGCGGGAGAGAATCCGCTGGGAAACCGCGCCCTGGCCGGAGACGGAGGCACTGTCCGGGGGCAGCGGCACCGTTTGCACGACTTGTCCGGCCACGGGATCAATGACGAGCAGATCGCGCGTTTTGCCCGAAGTGACCAAAATCCGGCCATCGGGGCTGAGGGCCAGGGCCTGCGGGCGCAAGCCGGGCAAATCCAATTGGCGTCCGGCCGGCTCGACAATTTGATTGACAGGCGTGACCAACCGGTCACCGGAGCCGCGCCGGGCCGGCTCGCGCGTGGCAAAGTCGCCGGCGTCCTGACGTGCGGCGCCGTTGCGGGCGGCGGCCAGGAGGACCACCAGCGCAAGGGACGCTCTGTTCATCAGGCCAAGCCAAACATCCCAAAGGCGCCTTTTCAAGAAAATCAGCCACAAAATGCGCGTCCGTGAAGGCTCGATTGTTGCCACGAGGTTCAAAGGAAACTCAGAGGTTTCGCGCGTAGGCGATGAATTTGCGGTACTCGACCAAAATGGTTTGCAGCGCCGCGACAAAAGCCCAATCGGTCAGGAAGGGCGAATGGTGTTTTGGCGTTTCCAGGACAATCTCAAACGGCCGGAAACGCGCGAGCGGGGGCGCGCTCAAGATGCCCCTGTAAGATTCACGAACGATGCCGTTGGCGGCGGGGAAACCGTCAATTCGCGGGCGCTGGTTTACCGGCAGGAACTCGCTGGCAGCCCGCAAAGCCGGTTCAAGGAGGTCCTTGGCCAGCGTCGCGCCGCTGACAATTCCGTAAAATCCGTCGCTGGAGTCGTCGGTGTGGAGTGAAATAATTCCATGAAAGGAACCGGAAACCAGTTCGGTCTGCAAAAGGACCACTTCCGGTTCGGCGGAGTTTCGCCAGAATTCGCGATTCAGGTCCTTGCCGCGGCGCGAATGGCGGGTGTTATCCTCAAAGCCCGTGGGATTGCAAACGGGATAGACTGAAAGGCAATAGCCCGCCGCCAAATCCGGATGGTTCTCCAGGAAGCTCAGGAACCGGACCAGGGCGCAGGCTCCTTGGGGCTCATCGCCGTGAATGGCGGCAAAAATGCCAACCCGAATGGGCACGTCACCGCTCTTGGGGCCGATGAACAGATAACGCGGAAGGACGTAGGGTTGGCCGTTGACCCCAAATCGCGCCTCCCGATGAACGACCAGATTGGGGGAATTCGCGGCGATCTCGTTCAGCGGCGCCAGCAAGTTGGCCAGCGAGCGGCGAGCAGGCGCGGTGGAATCAGGGACGCTTGAACCGGTTCGCGGCCGGACTGCACTCAGAGTATTTTTCATAATCTTTTATTCTTAGTTATCACGATACAACTCAACCGAACGAAGCCATTTTACAGATATTCTCTATTATGTCAATGGGTTTTATTATGTTTATCAACTATTTTTATATTGTTCTGTAATTGAGCACTTTATGATCGGTCGTGTGCTCCATATTTATAAAAATTCATAGTTTTATACAGGCAACGAGACGATAAAAGCGGCGCCGTGGCCGGGACGGGATAGAATGCGGATTTTCCCATGATGGGTCTCGACAACGCGGCTGACAATGGCCAATCCCAATCCGGTGCCTTTCTGCTTGGTCGTGCTCAACAGGGAGGAAAAGCGGCGGTGGCGTTGTTCCTGGGGCATCCCCTGGCCGGTGTCGCGGAATTCGATCAGGACGTGGGAGGGCTTGCGGCCCGCACGAGGCAGGGTGACGGCCCGCGTGGAGATGGTGAGAGTTCCGCCCGCGGGCATGGCCTCGACGGCGTTCAAGGTCAGATTCAGGAAGGCCTGGGCCAGTTGGTTGGAGTCGGCCATGATCACCGGCAGGTCGGGGGCCAGGCGGCGAACGAACTGGATTTTTTGATTGCGCAGTTTGTGCCGGATGAGAAGGGCCAGGTCGTCGAGCAGTTGGTTCAGGTTGACGGGGCCGGGCTTGGGTTCGGTGCCGCGGGCGAAATCCAGGATTTGCTCAACGATCCTGTTCAGGTGGTCCATTTTCTCGCGCAGGATGGCGTCGTCGCGCACCCGCGGGTCGCCCGGGGAGAAATCCAGGCGCAGGGAGTGGTAGAGCATTTTCATGACGGTGAGCGGGTTGCGGATTTCGTGGGCGACCTCCGCCGCCAGGAGGCCCAGGGCGGAAAGTTTTTCGTTTTGACGCAACTGCTCCTCCACGTCCACCAGCCGTTCGTAGAGGCGGGCCTTTTCAATGGCGATGGCCGAAAGATCGGCCAAGGCGGTCAGGATGTGGACTTCCTCGTTGGAGAAGCTGTGAGGCAGGCCGGTATAGACGTTGAGAGTGCCGATGGTTTGGCCGCTGAAGACCAGCGGGGCGCTCAAAAGGGAAACCAGGCCCTCCTGGCGGGCCATGAGGACGTTCTGGTAGAGGGAGGAGGACTGGACGTTCTCCAACTGCATCGGCTTTTTGCGGCGGACGACGATGCCCATGAAGCTCTCGTCCACGCTCAGGCGCGGTTTGGCCAGATAGGAAGGCCCGGCGCCGAAGGAGGCGCGCAGATCCAGCCACTGGCCGGAGGGGTCGAGCAGCAGGAGCGAGGCCATGCGCGCATCCATCAACGCGCAGGCTTCGCGGGTGATGAGCTGGAGGACCTCGTCCAGGTTGAGGGCGGAATTGATGGAGCGGCTGACGCTGAGCAGAGTTTCCAGGAGCCGGGCCTTGAGGCGGGCCTGCTCAAAGAGCCAGGTGTTGTGGATGACTTTGGCCGCCTGCACGGCCAACTCCTCCAGCAATTCCTGGTCGCTTTGGCTGAAGGCGTCCGGGCTGCGGGAATCCACGTTGAGCACGCCCCGGACCTCGCCCAGGACTTCCAGCGGCACGGCCAGTTCGGAGCGGACGTCGGGGTGAAGCATGACGTAGCGGGGGTCCTTGCGGACATCGCCCAGCCGGGCGGGCTTGCCGGTGCGGGCGACCCAGCCGGTGACGCCCTGGCCGACGCGCAATTTGAGTTCGGGGGCGTTGGCGGGCAGGCCGGCCGAGGCGTGGATTTCCAGCAGGCCGTTGTTGGGATTGATGAGGGCCAGCGAGCCGGTGGAAGCGCGCATGAGGCGGACGGCTTCCTGCATGATGAGTTGGAGGGCCTGCTCCGGATCGAGGGTGGAGTGGATGACGTTGCCGACCTGGTAGAGCAATTTGAGCCGGTCATGGGCCGCCCGCAAGCTGGCGATGTCATCGTTCATAGGCTCTAAGCGCGTTCATTTTTTACATTTTTTTGGCGCGATTAAGTGCAATTAACTTGAATTAAGTTCAATTGGCCTCGGTGAGTTCGAGGTTCGCACCACAAGGCACGGAAAAGGTGGCAGCGGCGTCCCGCCGCTGATCTTTCACAGCCAAGAGGCGGGACGTCTCTTCCACTTTATAGGCAAAAAGACGGTGGCAAAAAGATGGGAACAGGCCATTTTGCCTGTCGCCTTGTCGGTTCCTGGTGAGTGGAAGATGTGTTTTCACTGAAGGGCCTCGAAATTTTTTATTTGGTTATATTCAGTTATATTTACTTGTATTCACTTGTACCAACCGCAACCGGACTGGGCTGAATTGCAGCAGGCAGCGGTTCCATCCGCATTTTTTCGAGCCGGCGTTTGCGGGCGTGTCTCTGTGCCGTCGGGTTCTCCCGGCCCGTTTCGCATTTCCCATTGAACTATTCTTTTGTTCATGCGGCGATTATGGCATATCCCGGAGCGGACATAAAACCTACGGTAGGTTTTTAGGTATGATTTTTTTTGGAGGGGTCGGATCGCCGCTTGTTGCTCATAAAGAACGACTTGCAACGGACAAAATCCCGAAAAACCGGAAAAACGCGAAAAAATACGCAAAATATTTCCCGCCGGACCCCTGTTTTTCTGCAAAAGAGAGCCTTTTCTGACGGATTTTTCCCGCGCAGAGTCGCGGAGAACACAGAGGTGGAAATGGGAATCTCAAATGCAACTCATTGCAAAACAACGGCTTGCGATTGTGTGGAAAAACAGAAAGTTGTCACCTCTGCGCGCCCTGCGACTCTGCGCGAGCTTGTGTTCTCCGAGCCGATGCGATTTTACCAAGGGCGATGAATTTTGAGCGGCGGAATCTGTAAGCATCTGATTTCCAGATTGTTTCCGGCAGCGCGATTCTGGATTCAATGGCTTTTCGGCATTTTTGGCCGTGCCGCCGGATTCGCGCCGGTGAAGGCAGGCGGAAATCCGTCCTGCGAAGGGCGTAGGGGATGTAGAAGAGCCTTGCCGACCTCAAAAACCGTGCCAATGTGGAAAGCTGAGTAAACCGCGGAATACACAGCGCGGCAGGCTGCAACCAAAGACGGAATGGCCGCAAAAGCAAAGATCACAAAAGAATAAGCAATATAAGTTCCTGTCTTTATGCCCGCAACTTCCAACTGTTCCAGCCGCTCCCGCTCCTTTGTGGGGGCATGTGAGGCAAAGACGCATTTTTCCCAACTACTCGAGCGTGTCGCCAAGGGCGAGGAAATCACCATCACCAAGCACGACCGGCCTGTCGCACGTTTGGTTCCTGCTGGACGTCCGTCGCGGGAGCACGTCGCCGCCATCTTTCGTCAGATGGACGCCTTGCGGGAGAGTCTGCCCAAGTCAAAGGACAAAACGAGTCTCAAAGATTTGATAAACCACGGGAGACGGTTCTAATGGCCTACGTGATTGATCCATCCGCCGCGCCGGCGTGGCTGCTGCCGGATGAAACCAGCACCCGCGCCGCCGCTTTCCGCGCAGCGATTGAAAATGGCGCTGACGCGTGGGTTCCCGCCCACTGGTGGCTGGAGGTTGGCAACGGACTGCTCATGGCCGAACGGCGCGGAAGAATCGCGCCGGAGCAGGTGGCTCAGGCCCTGTCGTTGGTGAACGCTCTGCCGTTGAAGCAGGACGAGGAAACCGCCAAACAGATTCCTGTGCGGACGTTCACTTTGGCGCGTCAACATGGCCTGACGATTTACGATGCCGCCTGTTTGGAACTGGCGCAGCGGCGCGGAACAATTCCGGCCACGTTCGACGAGCAAGTATTGGAGGCGGCGAAGAAGGAAAAAGTTTCCACGGAATGAACTTCTCAATACCGCCCGCCTTTCTCTCCCGGGTTTGAGGTTTAAAGTGCAAGGCATCATTTGGATGGCGGGGAAAAACCGGTTAATTGCCTCCCGGCGCCAATTGGGCCGGTTCTTCCAAAATGTCCAACAATGCCTTCGCGCAATAAACGCGGTCACGCTTGGCCGTTCCTGCTTGCTGCACGATGCCAAGACGCTCCAATCGTTCAATGGCGCGTTGCGCCGTGGTGAAGGCAATGCCAAGTTTTTCGACGCCGCCCTTGGCGGTGATGAAGGGATTTGCCGCCAGCAATTCGAGAAACCGCAGAGGCGTCTTGGTGGATTCTCCCGCCACGCTCATCCGCCACTCTGAGAGCCTGGCATTGATCCGCCCTGCGCGGCTTAAAGCATCTTCGGACATCCGCGCCACACCCAGCAAAAAATACTCAATCCAGTCCAGCCAAGCGCCACGTTGGCTGATTGCGCGCAAGCCGTCGTAATAATCGCGGCGGGACGCTTCAAAAAAAGCGGACAGGTAAAGCAAAGGCGTTGGCAGAATCTGCCGTTCGATCAGGAAGAGCGTGATCAGCAAGCGGCCGACGCGCCCGTTTCCATCGAGGAAAGGGTGGATGGCTTCAAATTGGTAATGCGCCAGGGCAATGGTGATGAGCGGGGGCAAGTCGGATTCGTGCAGGAATTTTTCCCATGCGGCAAGGCATGGCTCCACCTCATCGGGCGGGGGCGGAACAAAGGAAGCGGTTTCAGGTGTGCATCCTGGCGTTCCAATCCAGTTTTGGATTTTTCGGAACTCGCCGCGCCGGGCATGGTGCCCCCTGACGCCGGTCATCAGTTTTTGGTGCAATTCCCTGATGAGGCGGACACAAATAGGCAATTCCTTGAGCCGGGCTATGCCATGTTCCAAGGCCGCCACATAATTGCCCACCTCGCGCAAATCATCGGGGCTGCGCTCCACCGCGACGCCGGCTTCGGCGGCGAGTAATTCGCCAAGTGTCGCCTGGGTGCCTTCAATTTTGCTGGAAAGGACGGCCTCACGCCGGACAAACGGGCGCATGAGCACATGAGGATTGGGCAGTCGCCCGCCCTCACCGGCCAATTTCCCAATCAGCCGGTCAGCGTCAGAGAGCAGGCGGACAAGCCGGGGCGTCCAATCAAGCGCCGGCGGCAGAGGGGAGGGAACAAAGGCCGAATATCGGCCTTGCGGCGCCATTTTCCCCGGAATGCGAGTCGCTTTGGGCATTTTTTGATGCGTTCGAGAGCGAAAATAACACGAACCACTATTAGCGTAAACAGCAAAAAACGAAAATAACAAGGCTTTTTATTAGCGCAATCAGGCCGGTCTATCGCCAGTCGGGTTCCTGCCGAACGTCCGTCGCGGGAGCACGTCGCCGCCATCTTTCGTCAGATGGACGCCTTGCGGGAGAGTCTGCCCAAGTCAAAGGACAAAACCAGTCTCAAGGAGTTGATAAACCACGGGAGGCGGTTGTAATGGCCTACGTGGTTGATCCATCGGTCGCGCTGGCGTGGCTGCTGCCGGATGAAACCAGCACCCGCGCCGCCGCTTTCCGCGCAGCGATTGAAAATGGCGCTGACGCGTGGGTTCCCGCCCACTGGTGGCTGGAGGTTGGCAACGGACTGCTAAATCAAGAAAATTTATCTTATAGAGGGTGTTACGAAAGGTGGTGACGCGCTATGCGGACTTATTGGCATTTTGGGAAATCTCCCCTGGCGTCGGTTTTGCGGGTTTACGCAGTCAAAGGGTCCTGGAATTGTGACAGTTTTCATGTTGCATACACACCAAACGAACTGAACCCCATAGTCAAATCCAAAAAGTGTCACAAGAATAGGATGATCCTTTGTCCTTCCTTCTCCGGCAGGTCAAACTTCCCAGCCTTGGCGGTAGGGGGCGCGGATCCATTCTGCGGCTTCGGGGGCGTTGGTGACGCGGAGATGCGCGGAGTCCCACTGGAGCTTTTTGCCAAGGCCAAGTCGAATGGCGACGTTGCCCAGCAAGACCCACTCGGCGAAGGGGCCGGAAATGTCGAAGTTGGAACTAATTACGCATAGAAATGAAAAATCACGGGAAATACACCGCGCGGAAATACTGTTGCGGGGAGCCGGCCGCGTTGGTGAGGGTGAAGGTGAAGGGCGCGGCGTTGGTTTGCAACGGCCGCCAGTTCGTCAAATCGGCGGACGCCTCGATGACGTATTGATAGCCCGCGACTCCCCCGACGCTGAAATTGAATTGCCCGCTGTTGAGCGCCACCGTGCCCAGCGCCGGCGCGGGGAAGGGATTCAACACCGGCGCCAATTTGACCGCGCGAAACCATTCATTGACAGGGCATGACGCCAGGGTGACGGGCACCGACGACGCGCCGGTGTCCGTGATCGCGATGAGGCGATTGGCCTCTGTTTCCGCCGTGACAGCGTAGATGACGGGCTGGGCGCCGCCGAAATTGACCGCCAGACTGCGCGCCCCGATTCCGGCCGCGCCGCTGCTCAATGTATAAACGTAGCTCCACGCGCCGCCGGAAAATTTCCAGCGTTGAATGCCGCCCCCGCTGGAATCGTCGGCGACGTACGCCAGGTCGGCGGCGGCGTTGATGGCGAAATCCTCCGGGCTGGAGGAAGCGCCGGTGGCGAAAAGCAGGTTGGTGGCGGCGGTTCCGGTGGGCAGCGCGCCCAGCGAATAAAGGCCGTTGACGCCGCTCTGGGTGGAAAAGATCAGCGTGCCGTTCTCCACATTGATGACGTGGCAGTTGGCCACCGAGGTCTGCACGCTCGCCGGGGCGGCCTTGTTGCCGAAATACCACGTCCCGCCCGCCGAACCGGCGCCCCAGAAATTATTGGAGCCGTCCGTCGCACCGGCGCGAAGATTGTCGCCGCTGTATTGCGTGGCCGTCGCGGCGGCCAGCGTGTAGGCGCCCGTGCCGTCAATAGTCCCAATGGCCCGCGCCACGTTGGTGGAGGAGGAGAGCGAGATGGTCAGGGCCAGGCGATTGGTGTTGTATCCCGCGATGGCCAGCAATCGTCCGTCACCGGAAAGGGTCATGTAACCCTCGGAGGTGGCCACGCCGCTGATGAGCAGCGCCGAGGGGCCGCTGTCGGGCAGGTACATCGTGTTCACATAAGCGCCGTTGGAGCCATATTGATCCAGGAAAAGCGTGTTGCCCGAGCTGACCAGCGTTTGCGCCCCCGTGCCCACCCGCAAGACGACAAGGTTCGAGGGGAAAAAGGCCGTCTGTGTGGCGGCGACGATGACCGTGGCGGTGGCGCTGGTCACCGCGCCGTAAGTGCCCGAGACCACCACCGCATAGCTGCCGGAATCGGCCGGCACGGTGTTGGTGGATTGGAACAGGCTGCTGGTCGCGCCGGGAATCATCGCGCCGTCAAGTGTCCATTGGTAGGTCAATTGTGTGCCGATGGCCTGGGCGGACAAGCTGATGACTTCGCCCGCCAGGTAGGTTTGGCCGGCCGGTTGCGACTCAAGGTACGGATCGGCCACGGTGAGAATGGCCGGGGTCGAGTTGGTCTGTCCGCCGGCGTTGGTAATCGTCACGGTGTAGCTGCCGGCGCTGGCGCCCAAGACGTTGGAAAGCGTCAAGGTGGGCGTGGTCGAACCGATGATCGTCGCGCTGTCGGTCAATTTGCTGTTGTTCCTCTGCCATTGGTAAGAGAGCGAGGAGCCGGCGGCGGTGACCGAGAAGACCGCCGTGCCGCCGGCGTTGACCGCAAGGCTGGCTGGTTCCGCCGTAATGAGCGGCGCGGGTGGCGGCACGTTGGAGTTAGTAACCGTCAGTATGGCGGCCGAACTGGCTGTGCCCCAGGAATTGCTGATCAACACCCCAATGGAAAAACTGCCCGGCGCGTCGTTGCTGGTTGCCAGGGTGATGCTCGTGTTGGTTTCCCAGGCGGTGATGGGGGCCGTGTTGGATTCCCACAGATAATGCAGCGTCCCGGTCCCCGTGGCTGTGACCGAGAACAGAGCGTTCCGCCCCTGTTCCACTACTTGGTCTTGCAACGGGCCGGTCACCGAGGGCGGGCTGCCTTGGGGCGTGAACTGGACGCCGTGAAAGATCTGGTTGCTGCCGGCGGTGGCCAGCACCGTCGCCACCGCGCTGGAATTGGTGTCGGTTATGGCAATCAAACGATTGCTCGAGGACTCCGCCGTCGTGGCGTAAATCACCGGCGGCGAGTCGAAATTGACCACCACCCCGCGCGCGCCAACGGTCGAACCGGCGCCAGTGCCCAAGGTGTAAGCCAGCCCCCAGGCTCCATTGTTGGTGTACTTCTGTATTCCCCCGCCCGAGGCCACCGCCCGGTCATCGGCCACATAAGCCATCGTATTGTCCGGGCTGATGGCGAATCCGTAGAGGCTGGAACTGGAGCCGGTGGCGAAGAGCAGCGCAGCGGTGTCATTGGTCGTCACGGGCAGGCCGGCAAAGGAATAGACGCCGTAAGGGGCCGTCTTCTGTTGGGAACAGCAAAGGTTGCCGTTAAAGATGCCGACGACCTCGCTGTTGGCCAGCGTGCTCTGGACGGTTGCTTGCGGGGAGGACAAACCCATGTAGATCGTGCCGCTGACGGCTCCGACGGCCCAGAAATTATTCGAGCCGTCCGAGGTTCCGCTGCGGACGTTGTTGCCGCTGAAAAAGGTCCGCGTATTGGTGATGAACGCATAATTCCCGTTGAAATCAATTGTGGCAATTCCACGAGGCACCGTTGCCGACGCCGAGTCGGCCAAAGCACTGGAATAAGGATAATTGGTGTTGTAACCGACCATCACAATGTAGTTGCTGTTGGCCGAGCGGCTGATGGCCCCTTCGGAAGTGGCCGCTCCCCCGATGATGAGCGCGGCAGCGCCGTTGGTGGGGATGGCGACCGAATTAGTGCGAATGCCACGGGTGGTGTATTCGTCCAGGAAAACGGGATCGCCCGAACTGGCCAGGGCCGCCTTGCCGTTGCCGATGCGCAGCACGCAGAGATTGCCGGGCTGGAATCCCGGTGTGATTTGGCCTTGTGCCAGAATGGTGGAGAGGCACGAGGCCAGAATGAAGAACGTCCTTGTTTTCATAAGCTTGTCTGCGGCTCATAAGCTATCGCGCCAGTCGGGTGGTGGGAAACAAAAAATGCAGAAATGCGAAACATGCCCCGTTTCAAAGTCACGAGCCTGTGACATCGTCGCTCAGGGAACAATGCCCGTGGAAATCCGGGCCGTCAATAATGTTGTCGGGAACTTTTATTTTGATAGCCTGCACTGCGGTTTTAACCGGCCGTTTTCGAAATCATGAACCTTGGCCATTTCCATGACCGGCGCCCTCGCGCGGTGAAAGCGATTCTCTCCATGACTCTGTTGACCACCCTCCTGTGTTCGCCGGCGCCGGCCGATGACGCGTCGGCCGGCTCCGCCACGGATAATCTCCCCGCCACCGCCGATCTGCGGCCGGTGCTGGAGCATTACGGTTTCACCGCCCGCCGGCAGGGGGGCCGCAATACCTGCTCGGTCTTCACCATGACCGGCGCGCTGGAGTTCGCCATTGCCAAACGGCAGGGATATTGCCCGCGCCTGAGCGTCGAGTACCTGAATTGGGCCGCCAACAGGGCCTGCCGCAAGAATCAAGACGGCGGTTACTTCTCGGATATGTGGAAGGGCTTCTCCGCCCACGGCATCTGCGCGGAGGACGATCTTCCCTACAAGGCCCGCTTTGACCCTTCTCTGGCTCCCCCGCCCGAAGCGATGGCCGACGCCCAGCCGCGCCTGCACCTCGGCTTGCGTCTCCATTGGATCAAGGAATGGAACGTCAAGACCGGTTTGACCGACGCGCAAATCACCTCCATCAAGAGCGTCCTCAGCCAAGGCTGGCCCGTGGCTGGCGGCAACCGTTGGCCCAAAGAGCCGAAATGGCTGAACAACTCGCTCCAACTGTGCGGGCCGGAGGCCGTGCGCGACGGCCACAGCGTCCTGTTGGTCGGCTATCGCGATGACGCCGCGCAACCGGGCGGCGGCGTCTTCATTTTCCGCAACACCGCTTCGCCCTGGCGCGACGGGCTGATGCCTTACGCTTACGCGCGGCAGTACATGAACGACGCGGTTTGGATTGACTACGAGACGCGGTCCAAAGCCGCACCCGGCCCCGGCGCGCGAACGCCGCTTTTTGGCGACCCGCTGGGCGCCCTGACTGCGCTGCCCGCCGGCCGCAATCGCCGCGTTTCCAGCAACGAGCAGCCGAACTGGAATGACGGCAACATGGACATGACGATCCTGCCGCCGGGCAAATCCATCGAGATGCCTCTCTTGCAAGGGCCGGGGGTCATCACGCATATCTGGATGACCAGCCATGCCGGCCGGGTGAACGAATTGAACGCCCTCTCCCTGCGCGTTTATTGGGACGGCGACAAGGAACCGGCCATCGAGGCGCCGCTGGCGGAGTTCTTCGCCGTCGGCCAAGGCACGCCGGCCCCGGTCGAGAGCGTGCCGGTGCAGGTTTCGCCCACGGGTGCGCTGAGTTGTTTCTGGCGAATGCCCTTCTCCAAATCCGCCCGCATCGTCGTCTCCAATGATAATCCCGCCCGTACCACCGGCCTCTATTGGCAGGTGGATTGGGTGGAGTTGGAGAGCCTGCCCGACGACTCGCCCCGCTTTTATGCGCGCTATCGCCAGGAGTTTCCCGCCGTCCTGGGGCGCGACTATGTTGTCGCCGACCTCCAGGGCCGCGGCGCTTACGTTGGCACCGTCATGTCCGTCACCCTGGCCCAGGACGGTTGGTGGGGCGAGGGCGACGACTTTTTTTTTATTGACGGCGAGAGCGTGCCCAGCCTGCAAGGCACCGGCAGCGAAGACTATTTCAACGACGCCTGGGGCTTCCGCCCGCGCACCGGGCACTGGTTTGGCCAGCCCCGCTGGCAGGGCGACCAGGCCGGCGACAGCGGCATAGCCTATCGCTGGCATGTGTTGGACCCGGTTGGATTCACCCAGTCGCTCAAAGTCGCCTTCGAGCACAAGGGCAATTACGAGGATGAACTCGACGGCTTTTTCGTTGAGCGTCCCGATTTCATCAGCAGCGTCGCCTTCTGGTATCAGGTGGGCGAGCCGAAACCCTTCGGCCAATTGCCGCCCTATCCCGAACGCTGCGTCCCCTGGCAAATCCATCATCTGGTGCGCGCCTTTCGCGACGCGATCGTCCAGGGCGGGGCAAAACCGCAGGTGGATTACGCCGGCATGATGGGCGCCCGTCCCGTGCTCAGTTGGCCCAATACCGCGGCGGGCGCACGCCTGAGCGTGCCCTTTGAGGTCGCCCAGGAGGGACGCTACGCCGTGCGCGTGATGGCCGTCGCCGCGCCGCAGTACGGTTTGTGCGACATTGAATTGGACGGCAAGATCGCGCTGGCCGGGGCGGATTTTCGCGCGGCCGATTACCAGGAACTGGACATCTCGCTGCGCACCAACAAATTCAAAGCCGGCCGGCACACGCTCTCTTTGCGCGCGCTGCCCGTGGACGGCCAGAAGGCGCGGCCCATCGCGCTGGAGTTGCTGCGCCTGCTGCCACTGCCGCCGCCGGGGTTCCGCGCTGTCAAGAATCACAACGAGGCCCATTTCATCCGGCTGGGCATCGGGCGCGCTGTCTATGCCTATCGCCTGGCATACGGAGTTGTGCCCGACTCTCTCGAGACGCTGGTCAAAGCCGGCCTGATGTCCGCCCGCTATCTGGCCGACGAAAACAACATTCCGCTCAACGCCCGCCGCGAAGGTGATTACCTCGTGGTGGAAAGCAAAGGCGCGGAAGGCTGGGTCTGGCGCTGGCAGGGCCTGGACGCCCGGCGGTAGGACGCCGGAGGCCCGATGAACACAAACTCAGTCCAGCAGCAATTTCTGAAAGCTCTCGATCAGGAAGAACCCGTTCGTCTTCGAGAACTCATCGCCTCCGGCGCCAACGTGAATGGCCCGATTGGCAATCCGGGTGGAGAGACGCCTCTCATTCGCTCCATCACAACCGGGAAGGTGGACCTGGTCAATCTGCTCATTGAGAATGGTGCGGATGTCAATCTGCGCTGGAAGGGGCCAACGCTCTGGACGCCGTTGATGTTCGCCCATGATAATTCAGCCGTCCTCGCCCGGCTTCTTGCTGCCGGGGCAGACGTGAATGCGCGGGCGGCCGCCCGTTGCATTGACGCTTCGCCCGGCGTGGGGCGTCTGCGCTCTGGAGGCGAGACCGCGCTTCATTTGGCCGCTGCGGCGAATAATGCCGACGCTGTCAAATTGTTGGTCCAGGGTGGCGCTGACGTTGAGGCGATGGATCAAGACGGTCGCGGTCCCTTGGACTATGCGATCGAGCAAGGCAACGCGACCGCAGCAGCAGAGGCGTTGGTGGCCGCGCGAGCGCGGCTTACGCCTGAGCGCGTCGAGAAAATGCACTCCGCGGCACACAATGCTGAATCTGACCTGGGCGTACTCCTGCCCCTCACAGGGCCAATTCCACGTCCACGCGAAAGCCAAGCTGGCCGGGCGCCTGCTCCTATCAGAGTGCCACAGCGACCCGCTCCGCAGGCCCAGCCAGACGATCTTGGGCAGTCGGAACTGAGATGCCCATACTGCCACGCGCTTCTTTACAGTCGCATACCGAAGCTTTGCGGGCGTTGCGGAAAGCAACTGCCGCCGAAACTCTTGTCAAATGAACAGCAGGCAAAAGCCCTCGGCGAGGAGCGCCGATGGGCGTCGGAATTGGCCAATCAATTTGACGCGTCATCAGGGCAAAGGCGCGCAGATCGTGGAGATACTTCGAGCCGTTCTCTGTCCACGCAACAACTGCTGCGAGAGGTGGACCCCTAAAATTAGACCACGGGTAAATTTCGATTTTTGCCGGTTTGCTGTAGATAAGAAAGAGCAGACTTATGAAAGCAAAACGGAAACGACACAGTGCGGCCTTCAAGGCCAAAGTGG
>Ga0326727_10003054_pt1 | contig 54747 bp, 34 predicted proteins | sample MB2enrmetagenome_FD_207643 | JGI IMG/M metagenome (GOLD analysis project Ga0326727, IMG submission 207643) | Lab enriched peat soil microbial communities from McLean, Ithaca, NY, United States - MB29MY | ecosystem: Environmental > Terrestrial > Soil > Wetlands > Peat | place: USA: New York...
AGAGTCCTCGCAAGCCATTTAATATAAGCAATATATAGCAGCAGCGAGCAATGCTGAAAAGGGCACATTCCTAGCTCTTAACCGACAGGTTGTAGGTTCGATTCCTACCGCGTCCACCAAATAATCAGTTATTTAGTTAATCCGCGCCACAATCACAACCACAATGCGCGATTCTGTTGGCGACAGTGCGTGTGCATACGCACCCGCACCAAGTGTGGCTTTGATCACTCGAATCTTGGGCTTTCCCGCGAGCTGAGCCATCGCTGTTCATTCCCAAGGTTCGAATCCGCAGATTCTGCAAAATCTGTTTATTACTTTTCGTAGAAATGAACGGGAAACCGCGGAAGATTCGCGTTGCACCGGATGTAGTAAGATAATTCAAACGCTGCGAACTGGGTAGCAGAGTTCCTAACGGCGCGCGTAGAGGAGCACGGTGAAGAAGAGCGCACGGCGTCGCCGCAACGCAGTGACCATGCACGAGGTTGCCAAGCATATCGGCGTTTCGCCGATGACGGTGTCGCGCGTGCTAAGCAGGGACGCGAACGTGAGGGATGCGACCCGGCGGCGCGTTCAGGCGGCAATCAAGGAACTGGGGTATACGCCGGACGTGGCTGCCCGCAACCTGGCCAAGGCCTCGACTACCCATATAGGGCTGGTATACAACAACCCAAGCTCCGCTTATCTGAATGAATTGCTGGTTGGTGTTTTGGCGCAAAGCAGCCAAGCAGGATACCAGGTGGTACTGGAGAAATGCGACATCCGTGGCGAGCGAGCCGCGATCACGAACCTGATTAAGGACGGCGTCAATGGCATTATCCTTCCTCCGCCTTTGTCCGATTCCAGCGCTGCGCTGGAGACGCTTCGCGCGACGAAACTTCCGTTTATCGCGGTAGCTGGGGGGCGTCCGGAGGAGGAGGGCTTATCGGTTCGCATCAACGATTTTGAAGCCGCCGCCGCCATGACGCGCTACCTGATATCACTGGGCCATCGGGATCTCGGCTTTATCGTTGGGGCTCCAAACCAGACAGCGAGCGCTCAACGCTATGCGGGATTTGTGGCCGCGCTGCACGACGCGGGGCTGAAATTGCATCCGGAATGGGTGAAACAAGGGTTTTTCAGCTACCGGTCGGGTTTGCTAGCGGCGGAACAACTGCTCGCTACGGCCGAGCGGCCGAGCGCGATCTTCGCCAGCAACGACGATATGGCAGCGGCGACAATCGCGGTCGCTCATCGCTTGCAGCTTGATGTACCTTCTGATTTAACGATAGCCGGTTTCGACGACACGCCGCTGGCTATCACGATATGGCCCACCCTGACCACGGTGCGGCAACCGATCGCCGCGATGGCCCGGAAGGCCGTCGAACTGCTGTTGGAGGAAGTTCGCCTGCGCCGCCATGGCCGGACTCTTGCCCCGCATCAGTACATTATGAAGTTCTCGCTGGTCAAGCGGGAATCCTCCGCCACCTTCAAACGAAAGACGTGATTCCTTCGATCTGGACCGGTAATGCGATGCGCGGCGTTATCGATTCCAAATAGATATGTTGGCATGCAGAGCATTTATTTGCTTGCAATTTGTTAGCGCTACCATGTAGCATGATATGCTCGATGGAATAGTGTTTTTCGTAGCCTGCGCATCCGTGGCTGCCATGATGATAAGGTTGTCCGTGCGGGTCATTTGCCATGGATGTCCGCTTTGAATGGGGGGAAGCAGAGTGTATCTCGGTATCGACATCGGAACTTCAAGCGTCAAGGCTTTGCTGGTCGACGAAAGCGAAAAAGTCGTAGCGCAGGCGTCGGCGCCCCTGACGGTCGAACGGCCTCAGCCGCTGTTTTCCGAACAGGATCCGGAGGCGTGGTGGCAAGCGACGGTTAGCGCGATTGGCAATCTACCGGCGGAATCGCGCCACGCGACGCGAGCCATTGGACTGAGCGGACAAATGCATGGCGCAACACTGCTGGACCAGTACGATCATCCGTTGCGCCCCGCGATTCTTTGGAATGATGGCCGTTCAGCTCGCGAATGCCTAGAACTGGAAACTCTGGAGCCACGCGCTCGCGCGATTACCGGCAACATCGTGATGCCTGGTTTCACCGCACCTAAGTTATTGTGGGTTCTGCACAACGAGCCGGAAATATTTCGCCGCACGACCTGCGTGCTGCTACCTAAGGATTATGTGCGACTGAGGTTGACCGGCGAAAAAGTCAGCGAGATGTCGGACGCGTCTGGAACCTCATGGCTGGATGTGGCCAAGCGCGCATGGTCGGACGAGATGCTCTCCGCAACGAAGCTTGATCGATCGTATATGCCGCGGCTGGTGGAGGGTAATGCGCCTTCGGGAACGCTGCGCCAGGAGGTTGCGGATCTGTTGCAGTTGCCTCGTGCCGTGGTTGCCGGCGGCGGAGGCGACAATGCGGCCAGCGCGGTGGGCATGGGCGTGGTCAAACCCGGACAGGCATTTCTGTCGCTTGGAACCTCCGGCGTCCTGTTTGTGGCGACGGACCGGTTCCGGCCCAATCCCAACAAGGCAGCGCACGCTTTTTGTCATTGCATTCCCAATCGTTGGCATCAAATGGCCGTGATTCTGAGCGCGGCTAGCGCGCTCGACTGGGTGATGCGGCTGACCGGAAGATCGAGCACGCAGGATCTGCTCAGTGCCGCTCAAGCCAGAGGACTGCATCCCGGCGCGCCCTTCTTTCTGCCTTATTTGTCAGGGGAACGCACCCCCCATAACGATCCTTACAGTCGCGGTGTTTTCTTTGGAATGACCTCCGATACCTCAGACGCCGACCTTGCAGTCGCAGTGCTTGAAGGGGTGGCGTTTGCCTTTGCCGACGGCCAGGAGGTGCTTTTGGAGGGCGGCGGAGAGATCGGCGAGATCAGCGTCACGGGCGGCGGCGCACGCTCTTTGTACTGGGGCCAGTTGATCGCCTCTGCGCTTAATCACCCTCTAACCTACCGGCAGGGAGGGGAAGTTGGAGCGGCTTTCGGAGCGGCGCGCCTGGCGCGAATGGCCCTGAGCGGCGCCGCGGTGGAGGCCAGTTGCCCCGCGCCCGCGGTCACGCACACCGTAGAGCCGGAGACCGAGCTTTGCAAACTATTGGCCGATCGCCGGCGAATCTTCAGGCAGTTGTATCGCGACCTAAAAAGCACGTTCAAGGAGTTTTCTAAATGAGTTTGTTCTCAGGGATTGATCCGGTTCGTTATGAAGGTCCAGAGACCACGAACGAATTTGCTTATCGCGTTTATGACAAGGATCGAATCGTTCTCGGCAAACGGATGGAAGAATGGCTGCGCTTCAGCGTCTGTTATTGGCACTCCTTCAACTGGCCGGGCGCGGATATGTTCGGCGAAGGCACGTTGACGCGGCCGTGGCTGGGCGAACCGGGGACGCAGATGCTGGCAGAAAAAAAGCTGGAAGACGCCTTCGATTTCTTCACCCGCATCGGCGCTCCCTATTTCACATTTCACGACGCAGATGCGATGACCTCGGGCGAAACGCTGCGCGAGCATGAGAGAAATCTGCGCGCGATCGAAGCCCTCATTTCAGAGAAGATGGCGGCCACCGGAGTCAAGCTGCTGTGGGGAACCGCGAATCTGTTTAGTCATCCTCGCTATGCAGGCGGCGCGGCAACCAATCCCGATCCTGAAGTCTTCGCCTGGGCGGCGGCGCAGGTTCGCAATTGCCTGGAGACTACGCATCGCCTCAAGGGAGAAAATTACGTGCTGTGGGGCGGCCGCGAGGGATATGACACGCTGTTAAACACCGACCTTGGCCGCGAACTCGATCACTATGGCCGCTTTCTTTCGATGGTGGTCGAGCATAAACACCATATCGGATTCAAAGGCACGATACTGATTGAGCCGAAGCCCTTCGAGCCGACCAAGCACCAGTACGATCGCGACACAGCCGCCGTCTTTGCCTTTCTGCAACGCTATGGATTGACGAAGGAGGTCAAAGTCAACATCGAAGTTAACCACGCAACTTTGGCGGGACTGGATTTCGAGCACGAAATCGCCGCCGCACGGGCCTACGGAATCTTTGGCTCCCTAGACATCAACCGTGGCGATCCGCGCAACGGCTGGGACACAGACCAATTCCCCAACAACGCGCAGGATTTGGCGCCGGCCATGCTCCAGGTCATCGAAAATGGCGGGCTGGGAACCGGCGGCTTCAATTTCGATGCCAAGCTGCGCCGCCAATCGGTGGATACAGCGGATCTATATCTGGCTCATATCATCGGAATCGATACGCTTGCCCGCGCTCTGCTGGCGGCCGCAGACGTAGTCAAGGAAGGCCAACTTTCGCGCTTGCGCGAGGATCGCTATCGGGGATGGAGCGGGGAGCTCGGACGCCGTATTGAAGGCGGAGAGTTCACGCTGGGCAGTCTTGCCGATCACGCAACCGAAAGCGGCCTGAACCCAAAGCCTCAATCCGGTCACCAGGAGTTGATGGAAAGCCTGATCGCCAGACATTCGAAGTACTAACTCTGGAGCGGGATCAGCGCAGGACACCGCTGACGCAGCGGTTCCCGCACGACTTTTACGCCTTTCTCATCGCCGGCGATAAGATTGGTGAAGGCTCAGCGGAAGGTCTGCCGCCGACCCTCCTACTTCGATCAGGAAATCGCCGTCAGGCCGGCTCCATCCGCCATCAACGGTGGAGTAAATCTTGAGATACAGCGGATCGATGGGAATCACAACCGTCTGCGTTGCTCCCGGCGCCAGTGAAACGCGCTTCCACGCGGCCAGCTTGCGGAACGGTTCTCCAGCCGAAGCCGGCAACGTGACATACACCTCGGCGATCTCGTCGCCCGCCCGCGCCCCGGTATTGCTCAGATCGAAGCTGACGCTGCTCACACCGGGATCGGCTTTCAGGTTGGAGTAGGCGAAACGGGTATACGAGAGCCCAAATCCGAACGGAAACAGCGGATGCTTATTGTTCTGCTGGAACCAGCGATAGCCCACCGCCATGCCTTCCACGCTGTAATCGACGTCGAAGGTACGGGGCCGGGTTCGCGATCGGTTGCGGTCCGATCCTTTCGCATGGCTGGCGGTCAACTCGGCCAAGCCGGTGACCTCAGGGTGGGGAAGGTCGCTGTCCGACGCGGCAAAGGTGACTGGCAGCTTGCCCGATGGGTTGACGCGGCCAAAGAGGATGTTAGCAATAGCCTGCCCGCCTCCGATTCCGGGATACCAGGATTCGAGGATCCCCTTCACGTCCTTCGCCCAGGGCATGGTAACCGGTCCCCCCGTCTCCAGCACCACGATGGTGTTGGGGTTGGTCGCGGCCACGGCGGCGACAAGAGCGTCCTGATTGTCAGGCAGGCTGAGCGTTGCCGCGTCCCGATCCTCCGACATCCACTGCGTAACGAATACGATGGCCACCTGGGAAGCTGCCGCGGCCTTGGCTGCCTGCGCCGGGTTGGTACCGGCATCGTAGACGACAGTGGCTCCGGGCCCGGCCTGCTCGCGGATGTTCAGGAGCGGAGAAGAAGGAAAGTAGATGGGCATTCCCCAGGGGGATGTGCCGGGCTTGGGGTCGATGGCATTGCCTCCCGGCGCATCCACCTGAGCGGAGCCGCCGCCGGAGAGCACGCCCACATCCGCATGGCCTCCGATGATCGCGATGCTGCGAATGTTGCCTGGAGCCAGCGGAAGAATGCCGCCGCTGTTCTGGAGAAGCACAATGCTCTCGTCTTCGATTTTTTCCGCGTCGTCGCGGCCGAGGAAGGGATTGACGACGCTACGCACCGGCGGCTCGTCGATCACTCCGCTCGCGAACATGCTGCGCACGATGCGGTGTACCATGTCGCCGAGCCGGGCCTCAGGAACCTTCCCGTGCTGCACCGCCAGCTTCATCGGCTCGCTGAAGTAGCCGTCGTCGCCGGGCTGATCCATGTCCAGGCCGGCCAGCGCGGCCTTGACGGTGGAGTGCGTGCCTCCCCAGTCAGAAAGCACGAAGCCTTTGAATCCCCAATCCTGCTTCAGAACCTGATTGAGGATGTAGTCGTTTTCACAGGCGTAGTCGCCGTTTACCCGGTTGTAAGAACACATCACCCCGGCGGGGCGAGCTGAAGTAATGGCGATCTGGAAGGCCAGCAGGTCTGTTTCGCGGAGCGCGCGCCGGTCCAGCACCACATTCAGAAAATTGCGACCCGTCTCCTGGTCGTTGAGAGCGTAGTGCTTGATGTCTCCCATGATGCGGTTCGACTGGACGCCGCGCGCCAACTGGCCGACCAACGTCCCGGCCAGAACGGGATCTTCGCTGGAATACTCGAAGTTGCGCCCGTTGCGCGGCTCGCGGATGAGGTCCACCCCGCCGCCGATCGACATGTTGTAGCCCTGGGCGCGCAGTTCGCGCCCGATCACGGAGCCGAAGAGAAAAGCGGCATCAGGGTCCCAGGATGCGGACATGCCCAGCACGGACGGAAGCAGGGTGGCATAGCGGCCTTGGAGCGCGGCCATGCGCACGCCCACCGCGGAGTCGGCGAGATTGATGTCGGGAAGATGCAGCCGCGGGATTCCGGGGACGAAGCCGGCGCCGCCGTTATCGGCGGGCGGAACGGGCGCGCCGGCGCGCAGCACACCCCAGCCGATGCCATGAATCAACTGGATTTTCTCGTCGAGCGTCATCTCGTGAATCATCAGATCGGCGCGTGTATCAGGGTCCAGCGATGGATTCATCCAGGGCTGCCGGTGCGCGGTCTGGTGAACGCCAGACTGCGAGGGCCGGGCACTCGACCCTTGCGCGCGCGCAGCACCGACGTGACAAAAAACCAGGGTGATGCTGACAATCCATGCAATGCGGTGGTTCTTCACGGATGCTTCCTTTCTTTCCTGGCGGACTGTTCTGCAAACTGCGCCGCCTAAAGCCCAATTTCATGTTCCATGGCTCAAATCAATGTCCGGCAATTCTGACAATCGCGCTGTCCGGCTCGCTCCAGGCAGCGGCGCCTTCATGGGTCAGCCTGCCTGCCGCGTCGTCCCAATGGAGCCGGGTGATGTCTCCCGCGCCCTTTTCATAAGCGTAGGTTGTGCCATCGTCGGAGAAAAGCGTGAAGTCGCTGTCGGCGCCAGGATAGACGCGGACCATGGCGATGGCCTGTTTTTGATGTGTGCTCTCGACCGACGCTCCCAGCGGGATGATTGAGCCGGCACGGACGAACAGGGGAATGGTGTCGATGGGCGCGGCGACGGTAATGGTCTGGCCGCCCTTCACGCGCTCGTTGGTCCAATAGTTGTACCAATCCGTCCCGGCGGGCAGATAGACCTCGCGGCTGGCAGCGCCTTGCTCGGTGACCGGCGCAACCAGAAAGGCCGGGCCAAACATAAATTCGTCGCGCAAGTCGGCAACCTTGGGATCAGCCGGAAAGTCCAGCGGCAGGGCGCGCATGAAGGGAGCGCCTGAGAGCCAGGTTTGGTAGCCGAGCGAATAAATGTAGGGCATGAGCTGGTAGCGCATGCGCAGGTACTTCTCCAGAATCGGCTCGGCCTGACTGCCATAGGACCAGACCTCGTTGGCGTTGCGGCTGCCGTGGGTGCGGAAGATGGGCAGGAAGGTTGCGTACTGGAACCAGCGGGTGTAGAGCTCAGGATAGTCGTCGTATCCGCCAACATTGGCGCGGGCATCGGAGGGGTCGAGCAGCGGCGGGCGGGCCGGATGGTGCTCGGAGGGAAGATACTGCCATCCGCCGGTGTCGTTGGACCAGTAAGCGAAGCCCGAGGCGGCAAAATTGAGGCCGGTGGGAATCTGTCGCCGGAGCGTATCCCAGGTGGGATAGATGTCAGAGGACCAGAAGATGGTTCCATTGCGCTGCGCTCCGGTGAAGGCATCTCGAGAGAGGATCAGCGCGCGCCGGCCGGGCTCGTCCTTGCGGAAGCCGTCATAGAGCGCGGCGGTGTGGAAGAGCGGATATACGTTGAAGAACTGCGTGCCGGGACCAACATGGAAGTAGGCGCCGTTGGGAGGCAGATCGGGCTCAGTCTCGTCGGCCCAAAGGGAGTCGAAACCCTGGCTGATGATGTTGTCGCGGATGGTGTTCCAGTACCACGTGGCGGCTTCTGGATTAGTAGTATCGATGTCAGAACCGGCGCGGTCATAGGGTTGCCCGTCAATCGGCGTGCCGTCGGCCTTGTGAATCAGCCAACCGTTCTTGAGCACCTCGTCGTAGTAGCGGCTGCCGGGCTCAAAGCGCGGCCAGACGCTGATCATCGTCTCGAATCCCATCGCATGAAGCTGCTTGTTCATCGCTGCCGGGTCTGGCCAGAATTTAGGATCAAAGTCGAACTGGCCCATTTTGGTGTAGTAGAACCAGTCCACCACCAACACATCGGCGGGCAGATGCCGGTCGCGATAGCCCTGCGCGACATTGAGCACCTCCTTCTGACTGGCGTAGCGCTGCTTGCACTGGATGTAGCCGTAGGCGGCCTTGGGGAGCATGTGCGTGGGGCCGGTAAGCAGTTTATAGCCAGCGTAGATCTCGTCCGCAGTGGCGCCGACGATCACGAAAAACGAGACGCGGTCGCCCACTTGCGATGTCCAGCGGGTTTGCTCGTTGAAGCCCGACTCGATAGTGGTCTTGGAAGGGTTGTCCCACAGCAAGCCATAGCCCTTGTTGGTCACCAGAAACGGAACGCAAAAGCTGGGAGCGGCGGGCGCAAGGTAATCGGCCCAGCAACGGACCGGATGTCCGCGATGGTCCAAAAAGCCCTCTTGATTCTGTCCCAGACCGTAGTAGTGCTCGTCGTCGGGCGAGGCGAAGGTTGCGCCCACGGTGTAGAAGGCCGGGTCGGCTGGGCGGCGGTCGCGAGCCACATCGGCTGTTCCGTCTTTCTGGTTGGGGACGGCCTGCATCCAGCCTTGCATCTCCAACAGCTTCTTCCCATCCGGCGTGGTGAAAGTGATGTGCGCGCCCGGAGTCGAGGCGGGAAAGAAACTGCCGCTGTCGTCCCAGGGCGGACTCTGGGGCCGCTCCACACTAGCCACGATGCGATCCGACTGGTATATATCGGCCAGCTTGGTCTGGCTCGCATTCCATCCGGCAGCTGCGGGCGTGGCTAAGACACCATAGCCCGGAGGGGCAAGTGCGCCATTGCGATCTTTACTGAGCGTAACGCGCAGGATGTTGGGCGCATAGGGCTCCAACACAATCATCTCACCCTTGCGGTCGAGTTCCAGGCGCTGGCTGGGGTTCTGCGCTTGCGAGCAAACAGCAGCGAGGGTAATTCCGGTAACGAGTGCGAGAATGGAAAGAAATCTTTGCATAAACACGAATCTCCTTTTTCAGTATATGGCGACCGAGACCCGGAGCACCCCCACAACTGCATCTCCACTCCACGCCTCGTTCCGGTCTGGGTCAGTTTCCTGACGGCATCATCCCAGTGTAACTGGGTGATCTGGAAATCGCCCTTTTCGTCGGAATCACAGCAGGTCTCGCTTCAACAGAAAACCGCCAGGAAGCGATTCAAACTGATGGAACAGCAACCCGCCCATCAGAAGTAACATCAGCGCGAATTCTCGAGTCCGTTCAACTTCCTAATTTGCCTGCGCTGATTTATTACCAGCCGCGTGCCACAATGCTTGCATCTGCTCCAGCGAACGGCCTTTAGTTTCCGGCACGACTCCCCACATAAACAAGGCGGCGAGAATGCCCATCACGCCATAGATCCAATAGGCGAAGCCATGCTTGAAATGCTCCACCAGATAGGGATTTTCATCCAGAATGGGGAACGACCAACTGACGAGATAATTGGCGATCCACTGCGCGGCCACCGCTACGGCCATGGCCTTGCCGCGAATCTGGTTGGGGAAAATCTCGCTCAAGAGCACCCAGGTGACTGGCCCCCAGGAAACGGCAAAACCGGCAGTGTACACCAGCATGCATATCAGCGCGACCATGCCCTTGCCGCCAAGCCAAAAGTCAGCGCCCAACGAAATCATGCTCATCGCCATGACCAGCGCTCCGATGATTTGCAGCGGCTTGCGGCCGAATCGATCTACGCTCAGAACGGCGACTACTGTGAAAACAAGGTTTACCGCGCCGACAATAATCGTTTGCAGCAGCGAGGCATTGGTGGTCATGCCCATGCCTTTGAAGATATCCGTCGCATAATAAAGCACGACGTTGATGCCGACGAATTGCTGGAAGACCGACAGCATGACGCCGATGAATACAAGGAGCACGCCGAAGGAAAACAATTTGCCGGAGTGATGCTCTCTCAGCGAGGCGCGGATTTCGGAAATCTCCTGTTCGCCTTCCTCCGGCGTTACCAGTTTGGCCAGCACAGCGCGCGCGCCGCTTTCGTTTCCCTTGAGCATCAGGTAACGCGGGGTCTCAGGCACAAGAAACAGGAGCATCAGAAAGAGGATTGCGGGAATGCTGCCGGAAAGGAACATGTAGCGCCAGCCGATGGAATTGAGCCAGGCATCGCCGCTCCCTGCTTTGGAAATACCGAAGTTGACGAAGTAAATCACCAGCATGCCGAAGATAATGGCGAATTGGTTCCAGCTCACCAGATTGCCCCGGACCTTGGGTGGCGCGATCTCCGCGATATACATTGGCGACAACATGGAAGCCAATCCCACGCCAATGCCGCCAAGGATACGGTAAACAACGAAATTCGCCATGTATCCCGGTCCGCCGTGTCCGATGGGGGCAAAAGGGAATTCCGGCGCGGCGGCGCCCAGGGCCGAGAGCAGGAAAAGCACGGCGGCAATGATCAATCCGCGCTTGCGGCCGATGTTGGTGCTCACCCAGCCGCCAATCAGCCCACCGAAGATGCAACCGATCAGCGCGCTCGAAACCACAAAGCCGAGCAGCGAATTGGCGGCGTTGGCCTGGGCGGCGTTAGTCAGATCCGGAAATCGCGGATCAATAAAATAAGTTTTCAGACTGTTCACCGCGCCGTTGATTACCGCCGTGTCATATCCAAAAAGCAATCCGCCCAACGTGGCGATGATGGTCAGCAAAACGACGTATGGATTCAATCGCGACATAAGATCCTCAAAACATCCGGGCGGTCTGAAGGCAAAAACTTGCAGATCATAGTGTTCAGGAGCAAGTTCGAGGAAAGATACGTCATTCTCGCGCTACGGCTGGATGGCGGAAAAGTTCTCGCCGCCGTTTACGGCGACGATGGTATCGGCGACCGATTTTCCAATGACAAATCATTCAATTCCGCAATCGATTTACGGCTTAAGTCAGCCGGGCTGCCCATTTCCAGATTGCAATTATAACCTAATGGTCAGACGGAACACGCGGCGCTCCGATAGCTACGGGAATATGCGCATCTCTCATCCCCGGCCAGGTTTTGCAGAGTTCCGGGCTCCCCGGCGCAGGTTTATAGCAAGCGTCTCCTGGACCATGTAGGCGCCGGTTGCGATACACTTCAAGCGTGGAGGACTCGCCTTTGTCGCGCAAATCCGGATTGTTGTCCGTTCTCGCCGCCTGTTCGCTCCTTGTTTTCGTTTCGTCCCCGGCAAGATTGGCTTCACAGGAAGGGAAGCAAGAGGGGATGCAACAATCCCAGGGCGGAATGGCCAATGCCGGTCCGCAGAAGGCGGAGTTCGATAGCCAGCACCGCCCCATCACCGCCGGCGGCTTTCAAAAAACCGGCCCAATTGTCTTCCAGGATGCTGCCGCGGCTGCCGGACTCACGCACTGGCATCACAAGGCGGGCACTCCCGAAAAGCGCCTCATTCTGGAGGCCAAGGGCCCGGGCGTCTGTCTTTTGGACTATGACAATGACGGCTGGCTTGACATTTATCTGGTGAACGGATCGACTTACGATGCGCTTGAGGGCAAAACCACGCCGCCGCACGCGGCTCTGTTTCACAACAACCACGATGGCACGTTCACCGATGTGACGGAAACGGCCGGCGTGGCCAACGACCGGTGGGGATTCGGGTGCGCCGTTGGCGATTACGACAACGACGGCTGGCCGGACCTGTATGTAACCAATTATGGGAAGAACCGCCTTTACCACAATAACCACGACGGTACCTTTACGGATGTCGCGGAAAAAGCCGGCGTCACTATCGGCACATGGTCCACGGGCGCAACCTTCGGCGACTACGACGGCGACGGTCGGCTGGACCTTTTCGCGGCAGGCTACCTTCAAATTGACTTGTCCAATCCTCCTATCGCCGGAACAAAGGCCGTCAACTTCTCTTTGTGCCAATACCGCGGGGTGACGGTGATGTGCGGTCCGCGCGGCCTGAAGGGCGAGCACGACCATCTCTTTCATAACAATGGCGACGGGACCTTTACGGATGTCAGCAAGAAGCTGGGGGTGGACAATCCCAACGGATACTACGGCCTGGGGGCGCTGTTTGCGGACGTGAACGGGGACGGCAAGCCGGACTTGCTGGTAGCCAACGATTCCACGCCTAACTATCTGTACATGAACAAGGGAGATGGGACGTTCGAAGATCAGAGTTACGAAAGCGGATACGCGCTCAATGAGAGTGGCCGCGAGGTCTCCAACATGGGCATTGCGGCAGGAGACTACGAGAACAACGGTCACCTTTCCGTGGTGAATACCGACTTTGCCGACGACTACAATGTCCTATTCCAGAATGACGGAAAAGGATATTTCACCGATGTCAGCTATCAGGCCGGCATAGCGGAGTCCTCCATCCCATTTGTCAGTTTCGCCGACGGATTCCTCGACTACGACAATGACGGGTGGAAAGATTTGCTTATCATCAATGGCCACGTCTATCCGGAAGTGGATAAACACCCGGAATGGGGGACCAGCTATGCCGAGCGCCCGCTGTTATACCACAACCTGAAGAACGGCAAGTTCGAACTGGTTCCAGCGGTCGAGGGAACCGGACTTGCCGTTGTCAGCGTTGGCCGCGGCGCCGCATTTGGCGATCTATTCAACGACGGCAAGATCGACGTGGTCATCAACAATATGGATGGCGTTCCGGTTCTGCTTCGCAACGTGAATCCCGACCACCACCATTGGGTGGAAATGAGGCTCATTGGGGGGCCCAAGAGCCCCCGCGACGCGGTCGGAGCAACGGTCTATCTCGACGCGGACGAGATTCGCCAGCGCGGAGATGTTCTTAGCGGCGGCAGCTATCTTTCCTCCAACGATATGCGAGTTCACTTCGGTCTGGGCGATGCCACCGATGCCGGGACCGCGGAGATACACTGGCCCTCGGGCGCCAAAGAGACAGTGAAGCTGCCCGCAGTGGACAGGATTTACACCATCACCGAGGGCCAGGGCATCACCAGTGCACTGTGCGGCGGCAAACCGTGCGCCATCGCGCCTTTGGCTCCAGCGACGCCTCCGGTCAAGGCGACCAAACCCTGAAACGGGCCAGAGCTCACTCGTTCAGCAAGACTGCGGCTATGAGAGGGTGAAGGCAGGATTGGCTTGGGCTACGCCGCGGCCCTCAAAAAGGAGTCGGGTGGCAGTCCAGCGAGATGGGCGGCCACCCGGAAGGTCAAATTGTGAAGGAGCAATACTTGAGACATACACAAGCTACTGACAATTCCGAGGCGTGTCTTGGGCCAAATGAATGAGTCAGGATTCCATCAATATGTGGCGACGGGCGTTGGCTTTCTTGCAAAAAATCCGCATTTGCTCCTGTGCAATCCCGCGCCTGTCCAATTACTGTAAAGTAGCGCAGTTTGGCGCAGGTTGACGACTGCTTGAGGTAGCTTCCACCCGGTCCCGTGGCCCACAATCACGCCAACTCGAAGGATGCATCGGGAGTATCCGCCCGGTGCCTATTCTTGTCTGGCGGAACACTTGGCGCGACTGCGCTGTGCGGTCTTATGGCAGCATGGCTGCTGGGCTGCGGGCTTCCCGGCCAGGCGCTGGAGCCGACTACGCCGTTGGCCAACTATAGCCGCCAGGCGTGGGGGATGGAGAACGGCCTGCCGCAGAACACGGTGCAGGCACTGGTCCAGACCCGGGATGGCTTTGTGTGGCTGGGGACCGAGGTGGGATTGGTCCGCTTTGACGGCAACGGGTTTACGGTCTTCGACCGGAATTCGACGCCGGCGCTGCCGGGGAACGACATCCGCTGCCTGCTGGAGACGCGCGACGGAGCGTTGTGGATCGGAACCAGCGAGGGGCTGGCGCGGTGGAAGGTCGGGGTGGTGACGGCCTTCACCATGAAAGATGGACTGCCGGGAAATGGGATTCTTGAACTGAATGGAGTGGATGAGAAAGGCGCGCTCTGGCTGTGGACGGACCAGGGCCTTGCGCAACAGACAGGAGAGCGATTTGCTGCAGCGAGGAATGTAGATGCATGGCCCCATACCGCGTTACCTTCACCCGGAGAACCGCCAGGGCAGGTGGAGTTCGAGGAGAAATTGCCAAACGATGTATTGGTGATGGGTGACAGAAGCACTTTGACGCTTATCAAAGGACCTAAATCGCCAGGAATAGTGACCCAACTGAGGGTCGGCAAAGAGCTTCCCGGGAGCCGAATCCAAGTTGTCTTGGCCGACCGCGAGGGCAGCCTCTGGATTGGGACGAATGGCGGCCTGGCGCGGTGGGTCGCGGGCAAGGTGCAACGGCTGCCGGTCACCGATCCGTTGGCTTCAGCCTCGATCCTGGCGCTGATGGAAGACCGCGAAGGCAATCTGTGGGTAGGGACAGAGACCGGAGGGCTGCACATCCTGCGCGATCAGCGTTTCAGGACATTCGGCGCGCGGGAGGGGCTGAGTTCTGACGCCACGACCGCAGTCATCGAGGACAACGCGGGAACGCTCTGGGTGGGAACCAACGGAGGCGGGCTGAATTCCCTTCGCCGGAGTGGAGATGGGAGCAGCACAATTCGCTCCTACACGGTGCGCAACGGCCTGATGAGCGATGTGATTCTTTCTTTAACCACCGCCCCCAACAGCGATCTGTGGGTGGGCACGCCGGACGGACTGAACCGGATTCGCGGCGGCAAGATCGACGCCTTTACCTCGGCGGACGGGCTGCCGGACGACTTTATCCGTTCGCTGCTGGCCGATGGCGATGGCTCGCTGTGGATTGGCACACGGCGCGGGCTGACGCACTGGACGGGATTGAAGACCGGAACGCCTTCCGGCGCGCAGATGGAGACCTTCACACAGACGAACGGTCTGGGCAGCGATCTGGTGGGCGCAATGGTGCGGGACTCCCACGGCGACCTTTGGATAGCCACACTGGCGGGACTCTCGCGGCTGCGTGGTGGAAAGATTGTCAATTACACCACCGCGAATGGACTTTCGAGCGACGTAGTCACTGCGCTGCTGCCGCACGGGAACGGGACGCTGCTGATCGGTACGCAGGACCGTGGGTGGAACCTATGGGATGGGAGACAGTTTCTCATAGGCGTGGGGGATACGCTGGATATGTCGTCAGGGAGGAGTTTTCCATCCGGTATGGATCATGCGAACATCCGGGCAATCCTCGACGATGGACAGGAACACTTGTGGTTAGCGACCGGAACAGGGATTGCGCGTTGCGATAGTAAGGCAGCCGTTGATCGATCGCCATGCATGGAGTTTGGGCCGGCCGATGGGTTGCGCAGCCGGGAGACGGCCACCAACAGCCATCCATCGGCCTGGCGCTCCCGCGACGAACGATTGTGGTTTGCCACGCCCAAGGGGCTGGTGGAGGTGGATCCTGTGCACTTTCCGGTGAACACGGTTCCGCCGCCGGTGGAGCTGGAGCGATTTGCCGTGGACGATGTACCCCAGGCACTCCATGCGGCAGACTCTTCCTTGCGCGTTGAGGCAGGACACGTACACTTCCAATTTGATTACGCGGGACTGAGCTTTATTGCACCACAGAAGGTGCGCTACCGCTTTATGCTGGAGGGATTCGACCGCGGCTGGACCGAAGCCGGCGCACGCCGCGCTGCTTACTACACCAACATTCCACCGGGCCGCTACACCTTCCGCGTACAGGCGGCCAACAACGACGGGCTTTGGAATACCGGGGGCGCTGCTCTTACCTTTGAACTGCGGCCGCACTATTATCAAACCGCCTGGTTTTATGCGCTGCTGCTGGTTGCGGCGGCAGGTTTGGTTGCTCTGCTGCTGCGGTTGCGGCTGCGCCGGGCGGAAGGCGAGTTCCGCGCCGTGCTGGGCGAGCGCAACCGCATCGCGCGCGAGATTCACGACACCTTGGCCCAGGGCTACGTGGGCATCTCGGTGCAGTTGGAGGTTCTGGCCGAGCTGCTACGCCACCATAAGTCTGAGGCCGCGGCGAAGCATCTGGATTTGACCCGCGGCTACGTTCGCGAGGGGCTGGCCGACGCGCGGCAGTCGATTTGGGCGCTGCGTTCGCAGGATACGGACGAAACGACGCTTCCGGTTCGCCTCAACCGTTTGGTGGAGGCCGTAGGCGGTCATGGGGTGGAGACTAGATTCAGTCTCTTCGGCGCTTACCGGCCCATGCCGCCGGAGACGGAGCGGGAGTTTCTACGCATTGCCCAGGAAGCCATTCATAATGTTAAGCAGCACGCCGGGGCGCGGCATTTGTTTGTTCAATTGGAGTATGGGCCGAAGGAAGTTGCGCTGGAAGTGCGGGACGACGGGCGCGGGTTTGAAGCGAACCAGGAGTCAGAGTCCGCGTCAGGCCATTATGGATTGACCGGGATGAAAGAGCGGGCGGCGGCAATTGGGGGGACGCTTGAGGTGAGCAGCGAGCCAGGGGCTGGAACCACGGTCCGGCTGCGGGCGGCGGCACCGAGAGAGTCGCGAAGCAGTTAGGATTCCTGCTTTCCCAGGTCTCATAGGCGAGGGGTACTCGATAGTTATGGGAGACGAGAGAGATAACGGAGGAGCGAAGGTGACCAGGCAATCCATTCGCGTGCTGGTTGTGGAAGACCACCACGTGGTGCGCCAGGGGCTGGTTGCACTGCTAAACGTAGTGGATGGCCTGGAAGTGGTGGGCGAAGCCGCGGACGGCGTGGATGCCATCGCGCAATTTCGCAAGTGCCAGCCGGATATCACGCTGGTCGATCTGCGACTGCCGCGGCTGAGCGGCGTCGAGGTCATCGAGCGCGTTAGTATGGAGACGCCGCAGGCTCGCTTCATCGTACTCACCACCTACGACGGCGACGAGGACATCTATCGCGCCCTGCAGGCCGGCGCCAAGGCTTATCTTCTGAAAGGTATGACTTCAGAAGAATTGATTGCGACGATTCGGATGGTTCATGCGGGCAAATCGTATATTCCGCCGGAGATCGCCCAGAAGCTGGCCGAGCGGATGGGCGTTGAGGAACTGACGCCGCGCGAGTTCGACGTGCTGGAACAGATTGTGCATGGCAAAAGCAATAAGGAGATCGCGACTGAACTGGAAATTTCAGAGGCCACGGTAAAAACCCACATCAACAGTCTGCTGGGCAAGCTGGGCGTAACAGACCGGACGCAGGCTGCTACGGCCGCTATCCAGCGCGGGATTGTTACCCTCGAATCCCTCAGAAAGTCGAAGCTATGAGCCAAAACATAACCCCAAAGCTGATCCTACCCGGATTTTTTCTTTTGCTTCTGTCTTCGCTTGTACCGATAGCACAGGCGCAAAAAACGACTTGGCGGCAAGCCACGGATGCTGAGCTTGCGTCGCTGTTGCCGGCGCGAGCGCCGGTGGAAAAGGAACACATCGAAACCGAGATGCGCACCGCCTCCGGCATCGTGAACAGCCACGGCCACTTCATTGCCGGAGTGGTGCTGCTTACCGCCGGGTACTCCGCGGAGGGAAAGTATTCGCACTATCTGATTGTGCAGACCCCGGTGCGCATCGGTGGAGTCGCGCTCAAGCCCGGAGAATATGTATTTGGATGGACGCGGGCACAGGCAGGGGATGCGCTAAGCGTTCATTTTCACCAGGCTGCGACGGGCGCGCAGGTGGGCACTGCGGTTGCGCATCTCATTGCGGGGACGAGCCGCGTGGAGAGCCTGCACATCTGGCCTCCCGCCGACAAGGCGCTGATTCAGATTGGGAGGTTTAGCATTCCATACGAGTTGGGCGAGAAGTAAAGATCAATCCTGTCAGCGCGGCTCTCCGGTCGGCAGAAAGGCAACTCCGAAGATACTGCTTCCCGAAGCCAGCACGTCTCTGAGCCGTTCCGGATTAGGCCCGCTGCGGACGGCGGCCGCTTCGAGCAGGCGCAACGCCGCCGCCGGGGTGGTTTCGGGCGGCAAGCGAAAGATCCACGGAATGTTTGTTGAAGTCAGTGTTTTGTCGCTGCTCAGCGCGATCACCGGAACAAAAGCCTTGAGCGCCAGTTGCTCGGCCAGATGAGCGGCGTTGCGATCCAGAGCTACAATCGCCAGCGCATGCTCGTCCATCAGCGCGTGAACCAACAGAGTTGAAGCCGCGCCCCAATTCTGATCGCTGGCTACCGGCTCGAGCTTCCACTCGCGCCCCTTCGACGCGGCTGACGCCAACTCGGCCACAACCTCCGGCGACTGCGCAACTTCATTTGCCTTCGGCCCAAAGAGAACCACGCGCACCGGCCCCGGCGGAACGTCGCTGCGATGCGGCCCGGAATAATCCACGCCATCCTCGCCCACCCGCGCATAAGGCGCCTGCGGCGCGGCAGGAGGCGCCTGCGGCGCAACGGACTGTTTTTCCTGAGGCGGCTGTCTCTCCATCGTCGCTACGCGATACGAAATCGCACCGTTATGTACCGTGCCCAGGTACATAGGCGCCACATTCTTCTGATTTGGGTCGAAGACCATGTGCCCGGTTACGCCATCGTATTCTTCAATGCCAGCCAGCGCATCGTGAATGCGCGCGCGATTCAAGCCCGCTTTGCAGATGGAATCCAGCAGCGCATTCATCGCGTCATAGGCCAGCGAGGCAAACTGCTCCGGCTTCTCGTGAAAGCGGTCCTCGAAACGGCGATTGAAGTCCAGCCATTTTGGATCCTTGCGCGTGGGATCGTAAGGGAAGACCGCTTGGAATCCCTCGGCAGCATCTCCAGCCTCAGCCAGCAGCGTTGGCCCCAGCGTGCGATAGGAGCCGAAGACCGGTTGCTTCATCCCGGCGGCGCGCATCTCCTTCAGAATTGTGGCCGCCTCCATCTCGTCCGCCCACAACACGATCGCATCTGCGCGCGATCCACGAATGACCCTGAGCTGCCGTGTGAAGTCCGTGTCGCCCGGCTGAAACTTCTGCTCGATCACCACCGGATGGCCCAGCCTTCGCGAGGCGTCGCGAAACTTAGGAACGCCCAGCCGTCCATAGCGGTTGTTCACCCGCAGAATCGCCGGACGCTTCAGCCCCATCTCGGTGAAAATCCGCCGCGCCAGCGTGAAGCTCTGCACCCGGTCGTCCTGCAAAACCTCAAAGAACCACGGAATATAAGTCTCTGGAATCGTCGGATCGGTGGAGGCCGAGTTAACAATGGGAATTTCCGCGCGCAGGGCGACGCGCAGCATGATGTGCGTCGACTCGGAGTTAATGGAGCCGAAGATCGCCCAGTCCTGGTCGTCATAGACCATCTTCACCGTTTCATTCGACGGCGAGCCCCAGATGGTGGGGTCGGTGGGCCGGTCGTCTCCGTAGACCGCATTCCTCTGCCAGTTGTCGTAGTCATTGTGGAGCATGAGCTTGAAAGGCTTGCCTCCGTAGCCGCCGCGAGCGTTTGCCTCTTCCACGGCTAACTGCGCGCCGTGCAGCATGCGCAGCCCGAAAACCTGGTCCGGGTTGTGCTCGATGGGTCCAAAGAAACCGATGCGCACTTCACTCAGATTGTTTGGCTCGGGAATATCCCGCGCCGCGCCGGAGTAAATGTTGGGATGAATGTAATTGAGGTCGTAAGGCGTGGCAAATTTCTCATAGGGGCTCAGGTCGGTAGGCTCACCTGCGTAAGGCGTAACAGCGCGGTCCCGCGGCGGTCCGGGCGGATGCGCGCCACACTCGCACGTTCCCTTGCCCGTGACCGTAACCGGGCTTGCGGCCTGACTTGTGTCCTGGCTCGTATACTGCGCAATCCCGTTTGTCCCCGAGACTACGGCCCCAATGAAGGCCGCAGCTAACAACCATCCCTTGCGCATGAGAACTACTCCTTGTCTGCCGCTGCCTTGTCCGTGCGGAACATGGCGATGGCCTCAATCTCGACCAGCAGTTCAGGCCGGCAGAGATGCGCCTGAATGCCGGTGGAAGCGGGCAGCGGATCGAGTCCCTGCTCCTTGAAGAAGGCCGTGCGTCCCGCGTTGAAGACGTCATAGTCGCGGTCGATGTCTCGCAGGTAGCAACTGGTGCGCACAACGTCATGCCAAGTGGCGCCTTCGCTCTTCAGCAGTCCGGTAATGTTGTCGAAGGTGCGCCGAAGCTGGGCGGGAAAGTCACCGATGTGGACGCTAACACCGTGCTCGTCGATAGAAGCGGTGCCGGAGATCAGCAGAATGCAGATCCCGCCGATATCGATTCTCATGCCGCGCGAAAACGAGCTTGGCTTGGCATATGTGTATGCTTCGTTCAGCACGCCGTGATTGGTCATGGCGCGCTTTTGGATGGGCGCGTGCGCGATGGCTTCCAGAATACCTGCAAATGCATTCATGATGGTGTGGCTCCTTATTGTTTTTGATGAATTCCGTGACTCAATCCCTTGGCGGTGGCGACCCAGATATCGTCGCCTTGAAAGTCGATGCCGAGAATGTAGTTGTGGGCCGGCGCGGTGGTGACGGCGACCGGCGTCACCTTGCCCTGTGCATCGCGCACCGTCATCTCCGGCTTGCCGTCTTTAAGCGAGGGGCGATAGACGGCCCAGTTGACGCCGTCGTAGTAGGCCAGCCCCTTGTCGGTGCAGAACCAGGCGCGATTGGCGTCCACGCCTTTGATGAAGTTAATAAAGTTAGAGGGAAGCCCGCTGTCTTTGGTGAGAAAGTTGTGCCAGTAGCGTCCGTCATAACGGCTGGCGCCAAAATACGTAGCCGCCCACACGATGTTGTCCACATAACTGACCGAGGTGACGATCTCGTGGATCAGTCCCTGGTCCTTGAAGAGCACAATCTCATTCTCTCCGTCGGGGTCCTCGTATTTGTCCCAGCGCCCGGTCTTCTGGGTGTATTCGAGAAGCCCGCTGCCCCACACAGCGAAATAAACCTTGTCAGGCGCGGCGGAAACCCCGTAAACCCAGATCTCGATCATGGGCGTGTTGCGCTCGTTGTAGAGCGTCCATTGTCCGGTGCGAGTATTCAAGCTGCAGCCGCCGGCGGCCGTGGCCACCCATACATTCTCGCCTTCCACCGAGACGCCATAGACCACGTCATTGCTCAGGCCGGAGTTCAACTGCGTGTAGCTGTCGATGCGACCGCCTGAGATGCGGCTCAAGCCGCCCATCGTCCCGGCCCACACGTCGCCCGTGCGCTTGTCGAGCGCCAGCGAAAGCACGGCGCGATGCGCCAGGCCATCCGTGGTAGTGTAGGTTTTCCACTTGCCGTTCTCGTAGAGCCCCAACCCGTTTTCCGTTCCCGCCCAGATGCGGTCTCCATCCACCAGCACGGAAAACACATGATTGTCTGGCAGTCCGTTGGCGGTGGTGAAGTTCTCAAAGCGAAAGCGAGGCAGTGCATGCGATGCGGCAGACACCGGATGCGCGGCATGAGGCGCCTGCGGCGCGGCATGAGTTTTTTGTACTGCCGTGGCGGAAGGCTGCGCGGCAGCGATTACGGGCGTGCTGGCCGCCAGCGCAGCGCCGATCATAAGCGTCTTCCATGCCAGTGTTTTCATCGCGTCCTCAGGTATTCGATCAAATCGTTGAGTTCATCCTTGGTCAGATCGTTGGTGCGCCCGTGCTTGTCGTCGGGATTGTAGACCGTCCAAATTTCTTCCAGCGTCCGTGCCGAGCCATCGTGCATATAGGGAGCAGTCAGCGCTATGCTGGCCAAAGGCGGCGACTTCAGCATCCCTGAATTGTCGGTGGGCTTGCGCGTCCCCACGTCGAAGAGCTTCTGGTTGGTGCCCTTGGGGCCGCTGTGGCAATAGGAGCAACGGTTGCCCTCCGGAATCGGCTTGCCAAACTTGTCTGTGTCACGCGTGAACAACGCCAGTCCGCGCTCCTGCGCCGGCGTCATCTCGCGACCTGGCATCTTCCATCGGTTAGGCCGCGGCTGCAAGCTGCGAATGTAAATCGCCAGATCGGCAAGCGTGAGATTGTCGTAGTTTTCCGAGCGCCAGAAGTACTTTTCCGTTCGCGGGCCGCACTCGGTGGGAATATTGGGATTGCCTCCGTTCCACTTGTAAGGCTCGGTGTTTTTGACGCCTTCGAGCATCTTATTGTCCACGATGTCGCGGCCAAAGCCGTCGGGCTCCAGATCCCAGGTAAGCCCGTCGAAGGTAGAGTCGATGTGGCAGCTGGCGCAGCCGATCTGCCCTTGGAATCCGTAGCGCGCTGTATAGAATGTCTGCTCGCCGCGGCGCAACGGAGATACGGTCTTCGGCCCGGCCAGCTTTATGGTCGAGACTACGCGATTCGTGCGCGTGTCGATCACGCTGATCGTATCTTCCAGGCGATTGGCGACAAACAGCCTGCGGCCGTCGCGGCTCAGCGTCAGTCCGCGCGGATCGTGCCCCACATTGATGCGCGCCGTCACGTAGTTGGCGCTGGCGGCAAGGTCATAGGCGAAGGAGCCGGATGCGGGGCGTGGCCGCGCGTGGATGAAATGCAAGAGCCGCGGCACATCGATTACGGTCACCATCTCCGAGCCGCCGCAACTCACATAGATGTGTGTCTTGTCCGGCGCAATGGCCATGCCGAAGGGCCGCGCTGCATAGCGTTCCAGTTCATCCAGCGGAACCTCGACCGGCTGGCCCACATCCGCGCCGAAGAGCGTGAGCGTGTAAGCGAAGGCGCCTCCGTGTTCCAGATGAGCCAGCGGAACGAGATTCTTGGGATGATATTCGGCTGCCACGCCCAGCCGTCCGTCGGATGAGAACGCCAAATGAAAGACGCCGGCGACTCCGTGCAAGGGCATGCGATCCACAACCACCGCGCGCGCCGTATCGATCACCGTGATCTCCGATTCCGGCGGCGTGCGATGGGGCGATGGATTGGGATAGATGTGCGTGACATAAAGCTTGCCGCCGTCGGGTGAGAGCGAAAGATAGCTGGCGCCGCGCCCTGCCAGCAGCCGCTTCTCTTCCACGCCCGTCGCCGTATTCAGTACGGCCACATCGTTGGAGATGCGATTGGCCACGAAGAGCCGCTTGCCGGCGCGATCTTCCACCACGCTCGACGGCTCCGCGCCCACCGGCCACGTATCTGTCACGGCCAGCGTCCGCGTGTCGATCACCGAGAGTGTGTCGTCCCACGAGTTGGTCACAAACAGCCGCCCGCCATCAGGAGACAGCGATAATCCTCGCGGCACGCGGCCCACGGCGATGTTCTTGATGGCCGCGTAGCTGGCCGCATCCAGCACGCGAACCTCTTCGCTCTGCTGGCATAGCGCATAGAGGCGCGATCCATCGGGCGAGAGCAGAATCTCAAGCGGCGACGCGTAGTCCACAGCATCTGCCTCGCTCGCGCGCACCGGGCGGTCAATCCAGAGCGCAGCCGCAAGCAGCGTCACGGCCAGCGACGTCAGCCCCGTACCCGCCGCGATTTGTATGCGCCGGCTCACTTCGGCTCCTCAACCGTCAGCACGCGGTCCACGCTGAGTTTTTCCAGCGTCTGCTCGCGTCCGCTGGGCCAATGAACAATGAGCTTGTCGATTGTCGTTGCAGCGCCCAGTCCGAAGTGTAGCCGTCCGTCGTTCTGCGAGAGATAACCCGAGCTCGCCACGCGCTCCGCCGTCTGCCGCTTGCCCCCGGCGAAGATTTCAACGCGCGCGCCAATGCCATCGCGATTGCTCTTGGCCTTGGGGCCGGGAGCATAGTTCTGGTCGCCAGGCCGCATCGCGCCGACCAGTTTAATCGCGATCCAGTGCCCGGTATTGGTGGAGACATTGTGCAGCAGCGTTCCTTTTCCGCCCAGGTTGACCGCAAACGCATCGATTTTTCCGTCGTTCATGTAATCGGCAAAGCAAGCGCCGCGCGCCGTGGTGCGCTCGCTCAACACCGGCCCGGCATCGCGCGAAACATCGGCGAATTTTCCGTTGCCGAGGCCGCGAAACAACGTGTGTTCCTGCGGAATGAGATGAATGAGCCCGCCGTGAAAAATAAGTATGTCGAGCAGGCCATCGTTGTCGAAGTCGTAGACGCCCGTGCCCCAACTGACGTACTGCGCGTTGGCCTGTGAGACGCCGTTTGACGCGCCCATATCCTCGAAGCCCTGCTTGCCGATATTATGCAGCAGCCGGTTATAGTGGCCATCGGAGACCCATAGATCCAGCACGCCACGGCCCTCGAAGTCGGCAAAGACCGGTCCCATCGATGAAGTGGACTCGCCGTTCTGCCCGTAGGCTGTGCCCGTATCGTTGGCGATCTCTTCAAAGGTTCCATCGTGCTTGTTGTGGAAGAGAAAGTTCTCCGTACGGTCATTGGCAATGTAGATATCGTCCCAGCCGTCGTTGTCGAAGTCCGCCGCGGTCACGCCCATGGTGCGGCCCACGTAAGCTCCGATGCCCGACTTATCGGTAACGTCTGTAAAGGTGCCGTCACAGTTGTTGCGATAGAGCTTGTTGGTCTCGCCCTCGTAGTCCAGCGGCCCCGGATAGTTGTCGGCGGCATAAAACGCACGGTATTTTGGATCGAACTTGACGTAGCGGCCCACGAATAGATCGACGCATCCATCCCTGTCGTAGTCCAGCCATGTGGAGCTGATGGCCCAGCCATCCACCTTGATGCCGGCTTTTTCGGTCACATCGGTGAAGTGTCCGTTGCCGTCGTTGTGGTAGAGAATCGTCTTGCCGTAGCCGGTGACCAGCAGATCGACAAATCCGTCGTTGTCATAGTCGGCCGCCGTCACGGCCATCCCGTACATATCCGGATTGAGGCCGGATTTCTCCGTCACGTCAGTAAAGGTGCCGTTGCCGTTGTTGCGATAGAGATGATTGTGCGGCGGCATTGCGGGCTTTTCCTTGAGCGGATACGGATGCATCGAGTCGTCCAGCGGCCGCCCGTTGACCACGTAGAGAGACTCCAATCCGGAGTTGTTGTAGTCGAACCAGATGCAGCCCGCACCGGTGCCCTCAAGCAGAGAGCCCAACTGCCGCGAGCCAAAGCTGTGCGTAAAGTTGATGCCCGCCTTATCGCTGGCGTCTACAAAGCGAATCACCGGAGCCACCTGCGGTGGGGCAGACGGCGCTTGCGCGCCATGAATGGATTGCGCAGGCGGCAGTGGAGCAGTTTGAGCCGCAACCAGGGAAACAGCGCCGAATATAAGAAGAAAGCGATAATTCATCTCAATTGCCTCCCGGCTTACCACCACCCGTACGAAGACCTGTCCGTGGGGACCCCGGCTTGCCTTGCTGCGCCGCGTTTGCATCCTTCACGCCGGTCAGATCGGCGGGCGTGGTGGAGCGCAGCAGCATCGCCGGCACGTGATTCTCCGATGCGCGCTCCGGCCCCGTGTGGCAGCCGACGCAGATGCGCTGCTCGCCGCTGCGAATCCAGAACCATCCGTGCTCCTGCCGCACCACAGAGCCCTTGGCATTTAACAGCGAAAAGCGAATCGGCTTGTCGGCAGGAGTCTTCACAAAAAATGAACCATCCCGCTCGACCGGTGCCGTGCCCGTAACTACCGAGTAGCCTTGAGCGTCCAGCATCTCCAGCCGCACCAGCACGGGAGTTGCCGCGGGCGCAGCTTTGAGATCGCCTTCGCGTGACTGCCGCGCATCCAGCGCAAGTATGTTGGCATAATCCCAGGGGTGCAGCCCGGAGGGATGACGCTTGGGCGTTGTGCGCGCTGCAACAAGAACCGGCTCGACAATATCCACGCCGCTCTTGGCCAACAGTGTTTGCAGCGCCGCCGCGCCCGGCTTCCATAGCTTCAATGCATTGTGCGTTTCAGCGCCGGCGCGCGCGCTCACCAGCCACGCGCCTGAGGCCGTCTCGGCAATCGCGCCCGCGTATTCCGCGTGCGGCGCAACAATGGGTGTCTCAGTTGCCAGCGGCGAAGTGAAGCGCGCCAACGAAGCTCCGTGCGTGAAAACCACATCGCCCGAGGCCAATTGCCTTCCGCCCCAGCGCGCCCGGCCGTGATCGCAGCGATACGACTCGACGCCCGAGCCGTCTGCGTAAACCAGATAAAGTTCAGGCGTCGTGCCAGAGCCGAGCGGAAAGCCGGCTTCAAAGAGAATGCGCCCATCGGCGAGCACATCAGCGGGGAAGGCGCTGGCCTGCGTGTAGGTAAGCGGCAACACTCCCGGTCCGGCCGTCGGATTCAAGAACGTGTATCCCGGCGGATGGCCGTCCTCGGCGGATTCCAGTTGAAATCCCCACGGCGTGCGTTGCGCCCAAACCATCCGATCGCCAGGCAAATAGAACGGGCGCTCGGCGTCGTTTGCAGTTGAAATCACCTTACGCACGGAGAGATCCGTAAGTGTCAATTCCCATATCTGCCAGGCATCGCCCGCCTCTTTCTTGCCCGCGAACAGTACCGTCTTGCCGTCGAACGAAATATTGGCGTCAGCGGAAGCCGCGAAGCCCGTCACCAGTGGCTCTGCCTTGCCTGCATGAACCAGCAGGAGCTGCGCACCCTTGGGAAAACGCTCCCCTCCGCGCAAGGCGGCCAGCGGCTCGTAAACGGGAGCGGCGGTAACGATGATGTCCACGGATGGAGCCTGCGCCGCGTCGCGCAAAAATCCGCAAACCGGAAGCAGCATGACAATCGACGCGGCAACCGCCAGGAATCTGGCCGGGAATCTCATCCAGCGCCCTCCATGGAATAAGACCCTACCGCCTCGCATCGCGGCCGTACCCGCTCGCGCCGCGTAAGTTTACGGTTGTGCTGCGCCAACCCCCTGAGAGCCAGATAGGGATCGAGATCGGCCATCATGTCGTCGAATCCGGCAAAGTCCAGTGACTGTTCGCCGTCGCTCCACGCCTTGTCCGGATTTGGATGCACCTCGACCAGCAGGCCATCCGCGCCGGCGGCAACCGCAATGCGCGCCAGAGCGGGAACCATTTCGCGATGCCCTGCTGCGTGGCTTGGGTCGGCAATCACCGGAAGATGCGAGACCTGCTTGAGCAACGCAATGGCGGCCGCGTCGAAGGTGTTCCGCATCGCCGTTTCAAATGTGCGGATGCCGCGCTCGCAGAGAATCACTTGCGGGTTGCCGTGGTCGAGGATGCACTGTGCCGAGCGCAGCATATCGGCCACCGTGGCCACCATGCCGCGCTTCAAAAGCACGGGCCGCCCGGAATGCGCCGCCGCTTCCAGCAGTGAGAAGTTCTCCATGCTGCGTGAGCCTATCTGCAGGATGTCGGCGTATTCAGCCACCATCGGCACGTCTTCTTCCGACATGACCTCGGTCACGATAGCCAGGCCGCACTCTTCACGCGCGCGCGCCAGTATCTTCAGCCCTTCCAGGCCAAGCCCTTGAAATGTGTAAGGGGAACTACGTGGCTTGAAGGCGCCTCCGCGCAGAACGCGCGCTCCAGCGCGGCGGACATGGTTGGCTGTGGTCATCAGTTGGGACTCGGTCTCAACCGAGCAGGGCCCAGCCATGGTGATAAATTCATCGCCGCCGATCTCAATGTCCAGCACCTGCACTATGGTTTGCTGAAGCCGCGTGCTCTTCAGCACATCGGGAGTTTCGGCAAATCGGTCGCGCCAATCTTCACACACTTGGCAGGCTCCGTTTCTTGGGGAAGCGGAAGCATCAGAGTATCGCGGCCAAGTCAGGCGCGCCTCAACCTAAAGGTGGAGACAGGGCGCAAAAAGCGACCTTATTATTCCTCGGATACTCCAGATGTAACTTTCATGGTTTCATGCTCTTATGCGAGGAAAGGCGCGAAAACCGTGTATTGCACACAAAGGAGTGGACGAGGGTGCTTTATGGGGGTGAATGGAACTACTGTGCCATCGGCGGCGGACTGTATCCAAAAGCTGCATCCACTATGGCCGCGACGCCCAGCGCCGTCTCGTCCTGAAAGGGGCGGGCGACGATCTGTACGCCGATCGGCAGCCCCTCCGGCGAGCTTCCCACGGGAACCACCGCAGCCGGTGCGGCCAACACATTGAACCACTGCGTGTAGCGCATGGCGTCGAGGTACTTTACAGCATGGCCCTCGACGATCCACTCGCGCTCGCCATGGCGGAAGGCCGGGATGCTGGCCACCGGGCACAGGAGCACAGGATGCTCGCTCATCTCCTCAAGAATCTTCGAGCGGATCAGGTCCAGCTCGGCCCATGCGTCCAGCAACTGCATGACCGTCAAAGGAGGCACAGCCTCGGAGAAGCTGAGAAACTCGTTGAAAATGGGGCTCAGTTGATGCTCCCGGCCGCGAATGGCCGGCGCATAAAACATGGCCCCGCACTGCACAAAGAACTTCCACCACAGCTTGCGCAGCAACTCCAGCGTGCGCGGGCGGAACGGCTCTACGCGAAAACCGGCGTCGCGCAGCGCTGCTGCCGAGGCCCGCACAGCTGCGCGCGTCTCCGGCGTAACTGGGACCAAGCCGTCATCTTCGAAAAATCCAATCGTGTTGGTGCGCAATTCGTCGAGATTCGGCTCCCGCAACGCAATCGGCGGACTGGCCGGATCGTGCGGGTCATGGCCGCTGAGCGTGTGAAACATCAGCGCCACATCCGCCATTGTGCGCGCCATCGGCCCAATGGCTCCGAGAATCGTGAATGGACCCACGCAGGGCGGCAGGTGGCCTCGGCCGGGAATACGGCCCGGCGTAGGCTTGAGTGAGCAGATGCCGGTGAAGTGCGCAGGCACGCGCACCGATCCGCCGCTGTCGCTGCCCAGGCCCGCTGAAGAAAGGCCAGCCGCAATGGCTGCCGACTCGCCGCCGCTCGATCCGCCCGGAGTGCGTTCAACGTTCCATGGGTTGTTTGTGCGCCCATGCAGCAGATTCGTCGTCTCGTATGCCATCAGGAACTCGGGGCAGTTGGTAGTGCCCAGAATCAACGCTCCGGCGGCGCGGAGACGCGCAACGACGACAGCGTCTTCCGTGGGGATTTCGCCCCGGTGCAGCAAGCTGCCAATTTCACAGCGATAGCCAGCCGTGGAGATAGAAGACTTCACCGTGACGGGCAGGCCGTGCAAAGGGCCAGTCGCCGGCGACTTCGCTAGCCGCCTCGCTTCGCCGCGCACACGCTCCGCATCGAAATCCGCGAATACATTCAACTGCGGATTCAGCCGCTCGATCTGCCGGATGTGCGCTTCGGCCAACTCCCCAATCGAAACCTCACCCGCGCGCAGCATCGCCAGTTGCCGCGTGGCCGGCTCAATCGTCATGCCGCTCATGGCTCCAGCTCTCCGAATCTCGTTCTTCGATGGGGTTATAACGCGGATTGAATTGTTTCTTCTCTTCTTCGGCGCGTTTCTGCTTCTTCTTCGTATTGGCATGGAAGATGGGCCAGACCGTATGCACCAGAAAGTACAGGGAACCAAGTGCTCCGGACGAGATACCTAGCTTCCGCGCAATCTCTTTTTGAGAATGACCATCCAGCCAGTGGATAGCCACCGGCAGCCAACCGCGCGCCAGCCAAAGAATGACCAGAATGCACACGACGTTGAGAACCAGCCGAAGATGGCCGCTTCCGCGAGCCGCGCCGATCTCTCGCGGGCTTTCAGCCAGTTCTTGAATCTCCGATTCGTCCATCGGTCTTATGGCCTCGTATCCTCGGCCGGCGTCGTGTGCCGGTCGCCGTAATCAAAACGATGCACGCGGTTAGGCTCGCCCGAATCGAAGCGATCATTCCAATTCAATTGATAGTCGAGCGCGTCCGCGTCGTCGGGAAACTTCTCGCTCTCCGGATATGGATAAGCGCTCATTTTATGAAATGGCAGTTGCGCCACGGTGAAGGGCGAAGCGTCCCACCAGTCCATGTCCTTGACAAATCCGTTGGCGTAGAAGAAGTAGTCGCGCTTCCAGTGCGCGGGCAGCGGAGGCAACTTGGTTGCATCAAACTCGGCGGCAATCTCCTCGCCGCTGCCGAAGATGACGTAGCGGTCGTCGATGCTCTTCAACAACTCCGTCACGTCGCCCATACGCGTGTAACTTCCCCGTTGCCGCTGGAACGGCCCTGTCAAACTTACGCGGTCATAGTCATAGTCGAGATCCCCAGGGCTTGCGCCTTCAATCTGCTTTGGGTAGCCGCGGAAATGCAGCGTGGCCAGCGATAGCGGCAACTCCGCTGTGCGTGCTTCGCCCTCGTCGTTATTGTCGACGAGCACCTGGTCCCAGTAGATTTCGAGATTGGTGACGAGCCGGATGCGTCGCGCGCCGGCAGGCAGCTTGCCGCTGAGGTCCACGACGATGGTGCGCTCCAATCCGGCGGGGAATCCCACATCGTCCGCGATGCGCCGCCATGTACCATCGGGCAACTCTGCTTCGGCATAAGGCGAAATCGGCTTGATCCCCGCTTTCCAGGCAGAATACAGAGAAGTCGCGCTGAAGTAGTTAACATAGCCGGTCATCAGCAGTCGCAGCGGGGACTTCGCGTCCAGCGGACCCAAATCGAGAGTCAGGGCATGGAGATTCGCGAAGCCGTCATAAGGCAGCGGCGTGAAGCCGCTGGCGAACTGATGATCGCGCCGGCTCAACAGGTCCAGAACATCACGGCCCTCCCCATCCCACGCGCCCACCGGCAGCCGCGCGCCCGCCGTAACCACAACGCGCCCGGAGGCGAACGGCGGATCGTCGAGGAACCGCTCGTCGGGATTAACCTCGACGTTCTCCGGATGATCGACCGCAACCAGCCGCAACTGGTCGATGTAGTTGACCTCTTCCATCGGCTCCATGAAGCGCAGGCTCAGCTTGCCGTTCACCGGCGCAAGCTGCGCGCTGTCAATCTTGACCCATTCGCTGGGGTTGGGCGTGTTGCGCCGCGTGGGCGTGAACCAGTGGCCTACCACCGCCGCGCCGATCACGTCCGTGACCAGCTTGTATTTGTGCCCGTTCCACGCGAACAGCACCGGGCATGAGCTTCCGCGCCTGTCAACCTCTCTCATGGCGATCACCGGCTGCTGCGGCAAGTCGATCTCGTCCTGCAACACGCCGGTCGGCCACAAGATGCGCAGCAGGTCAATGTGGTCCGCATCGCCCAGTCCGGCAAGAATCTGCGGAGGCCCCTGCGTTTGATAGCCCGACGCGCCGGCCAGCTCCCACTTCTGCCAATGGCCGCTGGCAAAGACTTCAACCTTCGCGCCGATAGCTGTTTTGTTGTCCGCAAATCCGGTCAGGTCCAGGCGCACAGAATGATTTTTGTTGCCGCCTACGTTACGCAACAGCACCGGCGGCGCGTTCAACTGCGTCACAATCAAATCCGCCGCGCCGCTGCCCGTGAAATCGCCGGCTATCAGTCCGCGCGGCGCAACGAACTTCACGCTGTCCAGGCCCAGCGCGTGGCTCACATCCTCAAAGCTGCCGTCGCCGCGATTGCGCAAGACGCGCACTTGCGGACCGGCCTTGGTCTCGACAATCGCCGCCAGATCGATCCAGCCGTCATTATCGATGTCGACAGGCGTCACGCCCCAACCGCGCAGTGCGCCGTGCAACGGCAACTCCACACGCTCGAAGCGGCGGCCAATGTGATTATCGCCTTCCACATTCCGCCATAGCGTCAGCCCCGGCGCGTCGGCATGCGTCACGGCAATGTCCATCCAGCCGTCCTTGTTGTAGTCCAGCACGGTAATGCCCACGGTCGCCGGCAAAGCTTCCTTCTGCTGAGTTGCTAATTCACTGGCTTGCTTACCTTCCGTGTATAGGGGCTGCCTTGGATACTTTCCTTCTCGCGGATTCACGAAGATCGTAGGCGAAGCCCAAAGACCAGTCATCACCAAATCCACCGCACGATCATTGTTGAAGTCAGTAAGAATCGCGGTGTTTGTCGGTCCGACTCCGCCCAGTCCCGTCTCTTCTGACCAATCTGTGAATGTCTTGTTTCCATTGTTCCGCCACAACACATTACCCGGTCTCAATAAACAATGGCTCAAGTCTTGCTGACCAATTGCACAGTCTGCGTTAAGGTTCCAACCAGTCAGCAGCAAGTCGAGATCGCCATCGTGGTCATAATCGATAAAGGTGATTCCGCTCGGCCGGTTCTTGGTAACCAACCCAGACTCGGCCGTCACATCCTGAAACTTTCCGTGACCAAGATTGCGGAAGAGCAGCACCGCATCGTCCAGCGCGACGGCCAGATCATTCAAACCATCGCCGTCATAATCGCCCACGGCGCAGGCCACGGCATGGCCCGATGCCTTCAGCCCCGCCGCAGCCGCGTCCCATTCTTCATAGCTGCCGTCGCCCTTGTTGTGCAGCACGCGAATGGCCTGCGCGCCCGACTGCATCAGCACCAGGTCCATGCTGCCGGAGCCAGTCACGTCCAAGCTGCAAGCTCCACCTGTTGTGGTGAAGGGCGCAGTCTTTCCAGTTACCATCGGCTGCGCCACCAGCTTCACCGGGATCATCGTCTTCCTGCCCGCTTCCGGCTCCGTGACCGGCGTAACAGTCGAGTAGTGCCCCTGCTCGCCGTAGGAGAGCCCAATGGGCGCTCCAATCTTGGTGCTAGTCAAATGCTGGAAGCGTTTGAAGTGGTCCTTCGCCTCCGCGGTGCGGCCGGTGCGCTGCAACGCGCGTGCCAATTGAAACTCCGACGAAGCGTGCAGCGGGTCGATCTCCAGTGTTTTCTGAAAAATCGCAATGGCCTTGTCGTACTTCTTCATCTCCTGGTAGCAGACGCCCTCGAAATAATAGGAATCCGCGTCCCTGGGATCGATCTTCACCGCCTGCTGGAAGCTGGCCAGGGCCGGCTCCAATTCGTTGCCCGCGTGCTGCGCAAGGCCCAGGTTGTACCACGCCTGCGCACTGTTCGGCTCCAGCACGATGGCCTGTTGCAGCGCCTTCTTGGCCTCATCCAGCTTTTGCAGAGCCATCAGCGCGATGCCCTCATTAGTCGCGGCCTGCGCCATCCTGGGGTCCTTCTGAAAGGCCTCGGCAAATGATGCCGCCGCGCGCTCGGTAAACTGCTGGCTCATCTCGGCCACGCCGCGATTGTTCAGCCGCACAGCCTCGGCGTCAAAGCGCGCCTGCGCTCCGGCCGCCGCCGCGGTCGCCACAAAAAGAGCAAGGGCCAACGGCCCGGTCATCCTCATAGTTCTCTTCCCCAATCCGGCAGGAACAGCTTGATCAAGTTGCCGCATAACCCTTCAGTGTACGCGAGCGGCCAGCCGCGCCGCATCACAGCAAAGTATGGGCTTTTGATGGCGCACATGGCCGGGACGCAAGGCCAATTATACTTTTAGTGTGCTTTCGTCCCTCCAATACTTCGATTGGCGCGGCTTTCTGGCTCCTCCGCAACCGCCGCCCCCACGGCGGCGCCTGCCCGATGAGCTAGCTGAACGGGCTATTCCACGGGTCTGCCTATGAGCGAACCCAATAATAAGAGGCGCATCGGCGTCGTCACCACTTCGCGCGCCGACTATTGCCACCTCTACTGGCCACTGCGCGAGTTGGCCGCACACCCTGACGTGGAGCTAGGCCTCTTTACGCTGGGCGCGCATCTCGCTCCAGAGTTCGGCTCAACCATCCGCGAGATTGAAGCCGACGGATTTCCGATTCTCTCGCGCATTGAGTGCCTGCTCAGCTCCGACACCGACACCGGCATGGCTAAGACCATCGGCATGGCCATCCTCGGCCTGGCCGACGCGCTCACCGCATGGCGTCCCGACCTATTGCTGCTCATCGCCGACCGCTACGAGATGCTGGCGCCCGCCTCGGTTGCGGTTGCGCTGCGCATTCCTATCGCCCATATCGAAGGCGGCGAAGTGAGTCAGGGAGCCATTGACAACCAGGTGCGCAATGCGCTCACCAAGACGGCTCATATTCACTTCACCTCCACGCCAACTGCGCGCCGTCGCGTTATCGCCATGGGCGAGGAGCCTTGGCGCGTGACCCATGCGGGAGCGCCTTCGCTCGACCACCTGCGCCGCTCAACCCTGCTGAGCCGTCAAGCCCTCGAAGCCAAGCTCGGCCTCACGCTCGCGTCGCCCACGATGCTCGCCGCCTGGCACCCGGCCACCATTCTCCGCGACACCAACGCCGAGGCCGATGCCCTCTTCGCCGCACTCGCTCAGGCGTCCGGCCAGCTCATTTTCGTCTATCCCAACGCCGATGCCGGCAGCTATGCGCTCATCGAACGCACGAAGGTTTTGGCGGGCACCAGACCGCACACGCACATCTTCATCAACCTCGACGCTGTAACCTACTGGAGCCTTCTAGGCAATGTAGACGCGATGGCCGGCAACTCCTCCAGCGGCATCATGGAAGCGGCATCCTTCGCCCTGCCCACGGTCAACGTCGGGATGCGCCAACAGGGCCGCGAGCGCGCCCGCAACGTGATCGACGCGCCCGCGGAGACCTCGGCAATTCTTAGCGCCATTACGCAAGCCCTTAGTCCTGAATTCCGAGATTCCCTGCGCGGCATGGTCAACCCCTACGGCGATGGAAGCGCCGCCCAAATCATCGCCCGCGTCCTCACCACAGTCCCGCTCGATGGCCTGCTTATCAAGCAACCCACGCCGCTGGCGACCGAAAACCGAGCCATGCTATGAGCTGTGATTCGCGAATGACGCAAGTCCTACCGCAGGTGCCCCTCTCCGCCCCGGACATCACCCAGGCCGAGATCGATGCCGTCACCGCTGTACTGCGTACGCCGCACCTCAGTATGGGTCCCGAGCTGGCGGCCTTCGAGGCCGCGCTTGCCGCTTATCACTCCGTGCCCCACGCTGTCTGCGTCAGCTCCGGAACCGCCGGACTGCACCTCGCTCTGCTCACCCTTGGAATCGGCGAGGGCGACGAAGTGATCGTGCCCTCTTTCGCATTCATTGCCGTGGTCAACGCGGTCCTCCAGGTGCGCGCTGCGCCGGTCTTTGCGGAGATCGACCCCGTCACTCTCAACCTCGATCCGGACAGCGTCGAGCGAGCCATTACGCCGCGCACCCGCGCCCTCCTGGTCGTTCATACCTTCGGCGTTCCAGCGGAAATGGATGCACTCGAAACCATCGCCCGCCGCCACGGCCTGGCCTTGATCGAGGATGCCAGCGAGGCCATCGGCGCCCAGTTTCAGGGCATGCGCGCCGGCAGCTTTGGCGACCTGTCCGTGCTCGGCTTTTATCCCAACAAGCAGCTCACCACCGGCGAAGGCGGCGCCGTGCTGGCCCGCGATACCGGCCATGCCGCTCGCCTGCGCAGCTTGCGTAATCAAGGCCGGGGTCCCCAGCGACAGGACTTGGTCGCTGGAGTAGAAGGCCGAATTGGGGGCCACTCAAGCAGCGGCGATTGGCTCGACCACGCCGAGCCAGGCTACAACTACCGCATCTCCGAGCTGGCTTGTGCGCTGGGGCGGGTCCAGTTGAGCCGCATCGGCGAGATGCTTGCCTTGCGCCAGGCCGCAGCCGAGCGCTATGATGCGCTGCTGAGTTCAATCCCAGGCTTGGACCTGCCGCCGCTCATCCTCCCCAACCGCATCATCAGTTGGTTTGTTTACGTAGTCCGCCTGCCGGAACAGGTTGACCGCGACCGCGTGCAGGCTTCTTTCGTCCGGCGCGGCATCGCCACCGGACGCTACTTTGCCCCCATCCATCTGCAACCGGCCTGGTGCAGCTACTCCAGCGCGGGTGCGGCCACGCTGCCCATCACTGAAGCCATCGCCCTGCGAACGCTCGCCCTGCCCTTCTTCAACCGCATCACCACCGGCCAGCAGGAAGAAGTCGCCGCCGTCCTCCGGGAGGCAATCGGCGCCTGAGCCTTGAGGCGTGAATCTCCAACCCAAAAACATTGCCCGTTCATTCCTTGATCGCCCCCTTGTTCGTTCTCGGTACGATATACTCCTGTACGTAGTAGAAAAAGGAGGTTTCACGATGCGTAACCACGCAATTTTGAAGATGGCTGCGGCTAGTGTGCTGGCCGTGACGATGATGTTGGCTCCGGGCTCAATGAAGGCGCAGCATGGCAGCGCGACGATTCTGAAGCCGGAGGATACACAGAAACTGCTGCCGGCCAGCGTGTACTACTGCGGGCAGTCGGCCACCACGCAGGTGCGCAACTCGGGCGGCGTGAAGTTTGCCGACGGGCACTACGTGCTGGCGACCCTGGTGGATACCTCCGGCTACTCGACCGCCGTGGCGTCGAAGTATCAGGCTTACTTTATCGTCGAGGTTCCCATCAAATTGGGCGGGAAAAACCTTGCCGCAGGCATCTACGGCGCGGGATTCGTCGGGGACAAGTTTCTGATCACCGACGTGGGCTCTCAAGACGTGCTCACGGTGAACGCGAGCGAGGATGCGGGACTCAAGCGGCCCATGCCGCTACAGATTATGGCCGACCCGGCCAGCGGCTTCCGGCTCTATGCCGGGCGCCAGTATGTGATCTTCAACCGGTAGCAGAAGTCGAGTCGGTTGTGAGCCAGCCCTTCGAATCAGCCTAAAAACGGCAGTTGATTCATTGCCAGATGAGATGTCGTCCTTAATTGCAAGTGTTTGCAAATAGGGTGCTTGTCTCACTTTTGGTGAATTGGTGGCAGTTCAATACCCATGCAGGTCTAGCACTAAATGGTCACCCTGAGGATCAACTGCCGTTTGCAGGATCAGCGTCTCCAGGTTTTTTATTCCGCCCTTGCGACTCGCCAAGTCCAAAGGTAAGAAGTTAGGGTGTCAACGTGTCACGGTGAACGCCGAGCAGGTGGCCGAGCTCCGGGCATCCGGCGCCTCGTGACAAGTCGTCTCCGGCCAACTGGATATTGGCGTCGGCACAGCCTGTCGAGCCTTCCAGCCTTCTTCCCAATATTTAGTTATCCCGCACCACAATCACCACCAGAATGCGCGGCCCATGTACGCCCTTGATGCGCGTCATTTCAATGTCCGCCGTGGCGCTGGGCCCGGAGATGTAAGTGGCGAGAGCGGGCGGCTGTTGACAGCGGTTGAAGTACTCGGGCAGCGTTTCCACGATCTGGCCGGCGCGCAGGATGCAGAGATAATAGTCGGGTAGAAGGGTCAGCACACGGCGGCCCTCGGTGGCTGAGTGGTGAAGAACGATGGTGCCGGAATCCGCGATGCCGCATGTGGCGGCGGTGACCACGCCTTCGGCCTTCTCGATTTCGTCGATGTCGAGGCCGTGGTCGAGGGTCCATTCCAATCCGGTGATCTTCCATGCGGATGTGACCATCCACTCGGGTGGGGCTCCCGACGGCGCAACAAATCGATGCCGGCCGCTGGCTGCAAGCTGGGCGGTAATCGCGTCGGGCAGTTCGGCGGGCGTACATTCGACCACCTCGGCGTCGTACTCGCGCAGGCGCTGAATCATCAGCTCGACGCGTGCCTGGGCGGTGAGCGAACCGTGGCGGATATACGCGCGGGGCAGAGCGGCATAGGCCGCGGCAAGCTGCGAGGAGTCCTTGGCAGCCGAGGGGGTGGCCGCGCGGATGCGGTCGAGAGTCAATTGCCGGGATTGGACAGGCTGGTTCATTTTCCCCCCTTGGCGCGTTCGGCCCACCACTGGTGGAAGGTTTGTTTCGGCAGGCCGCGCAAATCGCGGGTCTGCGTCCATTTTCCGCCGATGCTTGGCAGCGCATGAATCCATCCGTCCTTGCGGGTGAAGAAGCGCGAGCCGATGCGTCCCATGCGCTGTGCCGCATGGAAGCCCCAGGCGGTGGCAAAGATGAGGTTGGCGACGCGCAGGCCGAGATACATGGGATCGAAGAAGCGGCCTGCCTGCTTGCGCTCCTGATTGACGACTTGAGAGCGCAGTTCGAGCAGCACCTCGGGAATGTTGATCTTGACCGGGCAGACCTCGTAGCAGGCGCCGCACAGTGAAGAGGCGTAAGGCAGCGTTTGCGCGTGCTTCATCTGCATTAGTTGCGGGGTAAGGATGGCGCCGATGGGCCCCGGATAGACCGAGCCGTAAGCGTGGCCGCCGGTCTGGCGATAGACCGGGCAGGTGTTCATGCAGGCCGCGCAGCGGATGCACTTCAGCGTCTGACGCTCCTTGGTTTTGGCGAGGATCGACGAGCGGCCGTTGTCGAGCAGCACGACATGAAAGCGCTGCGGGCCATCGCCGGGGGTGACGCCGGACCACAGCGAGGTGTAGGGGTTCATGCGCTCGCCGGTGGCGGAGCGAGCCAGGAGTTGAAGCATGACTTCGAGATCCTGGAAGCGCGGCAACACCTTTTCGATGCCCACCAGGCTGATCATGGTGCGCGGCAGCGTGAGGCACATGCGGCCGTTGCCCTCGGATTCCACTACCGCGACCGTGCCAGTTTCCGCCACCAGGAAGTTGGCGCCGCTGATGGCGGTGGGGACGGTCAAGAACTTCTGGCGGAGATAGGTGCGGGCCGCGTTGGTCAGCTCCTTGGGGTCGTCGGAGAGGTTCTTGAGGCCCATGGTGCGGGCGAAGATCTCGCGCACCTGGCTGCGATTGATGTGCAGGGCGGGGACGACGATGTGGGAGGGATCTTCATCGCCAAGTTGCAGGATGATTTCCGCCAGATCGGTCTCATAAACGCTGACGCCCGCGGCCTGGAGAAAGGGATTCAACTGAATCTCGGCCGAGGTCATGGTCTTGATCTTGATGACCTCGGTGGCGTTTTCCTCTCGGAGCAGGTCGAGGATAATCTGGCGCGCTTCAGCAGCGTCGGCAGCCCAATGGACGTGGCCTCCGGCAGCGGTGCAGCGGGCTTCGAACTGTTCGAGGTAGGCGCCTAGATTGTCGAGCACATGGAAGCGTATCTCCGAGGCCGCAGAGCGCAGCTCCTGCCAATCGGTCTTCTCAACCACCAGCTTGCCGCGCTTGGCCTGGATAACGTCGATTGCATGGGCCACGTTCTTGCGCAGTTGCGGGTTGCGCAGCATGATCAAGGCGGCCTGGGGAAAGGTCGGAGCGAATTTGGGGTCAAGACTGACATGTCCGGGAGTAGCGTGGCTCATAGCGCAACCTCCGTCTGACTGTCGGCTTCCGTGCTGGCCAGAATCTGCGCCAGATGAATGGTCTTCATGCCGGCGTACTCGCGGTGCATGGCCCCGCCCAGATGCATGAGACAACTGTTGTCAAGAGCGGTGCAGTACTCGGCGCGCGTGGAGAGCACGTCCTGCAGCTTGACGGTCAGCATGGCCGAGGAGACTTCGGCGTTCTTTACAGAGAATGTGCCGCCGAAGCCGCAGCAGCGGTCCACGTTGGGCAGGGTGGCCAAGTCGAGGCCGCGAACCTTGGCCATCAGCTTGTAGGGCCGCTCGCCGAGATGCAGCGCGCGGACTCCGTGGCAACTGGCGTGGTAAACAACGCGATGGGTAAAGGTCGCGCCCACATCCTCGACACCCAGCCGGTCGATGAGGAACTCGCTCAACTCGTAGACCCTGGGCAGCAAAGACGCGAAATCCTTGCGGAGGTCTTCGTTTCCCAGCTCTTCGAAGAGGCCGGGATATTGATCGCGGAACATGGCCACGCAGGAGGAGGAGGGAATGACGACGTTTTCGGCATCCTGGTAGAGGCGGACAAAGCGCTTGGCCTGGGAGAAGGCTTCGCCGCGAAACCCTGTATTTGCATGCATTTGGCCGCAACAGGTCTGTTTGGGATGGAAATCCAGACTCACGCCCAGGCGTTCCAGCAGCCGCACCACGGCGCGGCCGGTCTCGGGATAGAGCGTGTCGTTATAGCAAGTGATGAAAAGCGATGCGCGCATGGTTGCCTCAAAGCCAGCAAAACGGCAACAAAAAAGCATCCTCATCATATTCGATAGAGACATGAATTGTCTATTGTAATTTAGTGCAAAAAAGACAGCCCAAAGCAGTTTCGCGCCCGGAGCTGCCAAAAGCGAAGCCAATTACCGCCCAGACGCGCCACGGAGCACAAACCCAGCAGCGTGTCTGTCTATTTCATCTTGCGGATTTCGCTTCCCGCCAGCAAAAAGGCTCCTACGCCGTAGGTATAGCTGGCGCTTTCCCTGAAGTGCGCGGGCTCCGGGCCGGTCTGCTGGATGCAGCCTAACCGCCCGTCGGCATAGACATGATGAATCATCCCTGCCCACGCCTTCTTAATCACCGGCTGATAGACCTTTTTGTCCAGCAGTCCTTGATTGACGCCCGCCGCCAACGCATAGGTGATGAAAGCCGAGCCGGACATCTCCGGCAAATCATAGTTATCTGGGTCGAGCAGGCCGGATTTCCAAAGCCCATCCGGGCCTTGCAACTGTGCTACTCGCGCCGCCATCTGCTGGAGCTCCGTAATGTACTTCTGGCGCGCCGGGTCGTCCTGGGGCAGGTATTGGAGAGTCCGCATGATTCCGGCCATGACCCAGCCAGTTCCGCGCGACCAGAACATCTTCTTTCCGTTGGCCTCGGTGCGGGTCAGATAGGTAGCGTCCCGTGCATAGAGATGCTCCTGGGTGTCGTAGAGGCGGGCGGAGGTCTTGGCCCATTCCTCATCCAGATAGGTGATGTATTTTCTGTCGCCTGTGGCGGCATACATGCGCGCCCACAGGGGAGGGGCCATGAAGAGCGCATCGCACCACCACCAGGTGATCTCCTTGCCGGGGGGGATGGTCGTAGTTTGCGGCGCGGCCAGAATCGCATCCAGCACACGCTGCGTATTCTGGATCATGGCTGGGTCTTTCTTTTGCAGATACAGTTCCAGATACACCTGTCCCAGGCTCTGCGTGTCGGCATCGGCCACATGCTTGAGATCATCAGGATTAGCGCGCAGTTTCCAGTCGTACTTCTTTCCCATCTCCAGCATGGCATCGCTGTATTTGGGATCCCCAAGCGAGCCGGAGGCGGCCATGAAGCCGTCGTACAGCGCGCTCCAGGTCCAGAGGCGGTCAAAGTAAGGCCGCGAGCGTTGCAACTGCCAGTCGGCCACCTTGCGCATGGCCTTGGCCACTGCTTTGGGCCTGGTCGAGGTGGAAAGGTCCGTGGCCAGCGGGCCGGGATTCTCCGGGGCGTCGCCGAAGTGGCGCATCTCGTTATTGGCGATGGTAGCCTTTTCACGCGGCGTCAACGGACGCTGCGCGCTGGCGTAATGCAGCTGGATTCCCAGCAAAAAAATGCCCGCCGCGACGGCGAGCACGCGATTCAACCCTCGGAATGGCATTGCCCTACCTCGACTGCTATTCATAATAGCTGGAATTTGGATGAATGAAAAATTGCGGTATCCAGCGGCGGGAGATCCGGTTATTTCCGGATCTCCCGCCGTCTGGGGTTAGTGAAGCGTCAGCTTAGAAGAGAACCTTCAGCGCGAATTCGCCGATGCGCGGGCCGCCCGCCCCCGTGATGTTTCCAAAGGTAGAGCTGGTTACAGTGACGTTGGGGTTGCTGAGTTCTGTGTGGTTGAGCAGATCGAAGTACTCCGCCCTGAAATCAATCTTCACATCGCGATAAACCGCGAAGGTGCGAATGACTGCGCCGTCCCAGTTGGTGTAGCCGGGGCCGCGGAGCGAACCCTTGATCACGTTGCCAAAGCCGGTGCCGGCGCCGGTATTGGCCGGGACCGAGAACGCGGCGGTATTAAACCAAGTGCGGCAATAATTTTGTTTGCCAGGGGTAGGGTTCCACGCCGGGCAATTGCCGCCATTGTTCAAGCCTTCCTGCAGATAAGCCGACTGCGTGAAGTCCCGGTTCGCGCGATCCTGGCTCAGGCCGGTTCCAGAGTTATCCGTTGCCGTGTATATGGTCAAGGAATCTCCGGAGTGGTGTTGAATCAGCCCGCTGGTGCGCCAGCCGTTCACAACCTCCTTGAGGATGGGATTTCCCTCGTGCAGCTTGGGAAATTCCCATACATAGGAGAAGGAGATGACATGAGGCTTATCGATGTCCGAACGCCCGCGGTCCAGCGCCTTATAGTCCGGGAAGGCATAGGCCCCCGCCGGCATATTGGACGCGACTGCGGGATACACAGGATAGACATACGAAGCGCCCGCGTTCAGGTCTTCCTGGTTGTTGACCCTGGTCATCTGCGGCATACTGTCAAACGCCGATGAGTAGACGTAGTTGAAGAGCAGCGAGAGGCCATGGGACATCTTCTTATCCAGCGAGGCCTGTAGCGAGTTAAAGCCCGCCGAGCCGCTCATGCTGGCTTCGATGATGTCGGAGTAGTTGGCCGCGCAGCCGGTGCCGGCCACTGGGCCGAGAGTAGCTGATTGGCATGGTCCGACGTTGGGAGCCGTGTTATACACTCTTCTGGAATTCGCGCTCGAAGTGCCGGTAGGGTATGTCAAAACACCACCCACCACTGTGCCGGTGTTAACGGCTGGATTGACCTCGAGGTTGACAAACTGATGACGGGAAACGGAGCCGACATACGCGACCCGCGCCGCCCAGCTGGGAGCGAACTGATGCTCAATGGTCAGGTTGAAGTCATCGGTAACCGGCACGCGGAACTTGCCGGTTGGATCGTACTCCGTAATCGTGATCCCGTTTGTGAAAGCCTGTGTACTCGGGAACGGCAGAGTAAACGGGAAGGGATTGGCGATCGCCTGCGCGGCCGAACAGTACCCGGTGTAAACGCCGCCAATCTGGCTGCAATACGGATTGCTGAATGGTCCTCCGGGGTTGGAGCCGGGGGCGGAAGCTTCGTTCAGTCCAAAGTTGGATGCCGAGACGGATTCGGTATTGGGCACCCAGCTTGCCTGGCTGAGGTTGAAGAAGCCTGGCATGCGGTCCTGATAGAAGATGCCGCCGCCGCCGCGCACCACTGTCTTGCCATCGCCAAAGACGTCATAAGAGAAGCCGACGCGAGGCATGAACTGCATGTACTTGCTCTCGATGCCGTACTTCGGAATTCCTGGATCGCCGGAGAGCATCATGCCGGAAGGCAGGCCGACAACGGTTGTCGGGTAGGCAACTCCCGTGGTGGCTATAGCGGCAGTGGCGTACTGGGGTGAGCTCTTTTTAGCCGTGTAGTCCGCGGGAAGGAATTCCTGCTCCACACCGTTGCGGTTCGCCCAGGGTGCGAATGTCTCCCAGCGCACGCCGTAGTTCAGTGTTAAGCGGGGAAGGATCTTCCACACATCCTGGGCATAGATGCCGGGGAAGTGGTTGCGGTCATTCACCTGCTCAAAGTTGCCCTGCTGGAACGAAGTCATGAAGCCCATCAGGAAGTTCGAATAAGCATCGACATTCGCGATGGGGATGGAGCTGCCTGTCTTGTTGAAACCGAAGGTGCCGAAGGACTGGTATACGTTGGTCACGTCGAATTTGCTGATTTCGTAGTGACCGCCTACGGCAAAAGAGTGATTGCCTTTTACCCAATGCAGGTCGTCGTTGAAGGTGTAGTTGTTGCGACCCCAGGCCGCAAACGCCGACGAACCTTCCCCGAAATAGCTGCTGACGCTCGCGGTCATATAAACGCCGGCCCCTGTAGGCTGCCAGAATGCCGGAGAGGTGCCCGCGCCAACTCCAAAGGCGGTGATGTCCTGGCTTCCTGGAGGTCCGCCACGGAGGGCGACTTCGCGTTGATAGTTGGCGATGAAGTTGTTCAGAATGTTGTTGGTGAAGGTATGCGTCTCGGCCAGAATCGCGCTGTGGTAACGGGTGGTGAAGTACGAGGTGTAGCTGGCCAGATTAGCGGGGTTGTAGATGGGGTTATCGTTGAAGTAGTTCTGATAGTAGTCGCCAAAGAGGTGGTCTTTGTCGCCGAAGGAGTGGTCCATGCGGGCAATGTACTCCTGGAAGTACTCAGTCGTGGGCTTGAAGTAAGGGACTGTTCCTCCGAGCTTGCCGGCGGTTTCTGTTCCGGTGAAAGTGGGAAAGGCCGCTTGAAAAAGTTTAGAAGCGGGATCCTGGGTGCCGGCGGGAATCACGTTATTTTCGTATTCCTCGCCGGTGAACGGGTTGTAAATCTGCTGGCTTGCGGTGGAACAGTAAACGTTGGCGTTGTTGTTGTTGTTAGCTGTTGTTGGCGCAGCCGAGAATGTGCCAGTGCAGAGGTTGCCGAGGTTGCCGCCTTCTTCCGCAGAGGTTGGAACCGTCGTTGTAGAGGCATTCGAACCCTGGTGATAGAGCGTGTACTGATAGCCCACGAAGAACTGCGTGCTCTTCCCTTTGGAAAATCCTGGGATAATGACCGGTCCGCCGAGGGTGCCGCCGAACTGGTGCCTGTGCAGGATATCTGTCGAAGCGGCGAAAGGCGGCCGGGCGTCGAAGTAGCCATTGCGCAGGAACTCGAAGGCGTCGCCATGGAACTTTTCGCCGCCTGATTTGGTGATGATGTTGACCACCGCGCCGGCGCTCTGGCCGTATTCGGCGTTGTAGTTGCTGGTCTGAACGCTGAACTCCTGCAACGCGTCAGGGAACGGGTAGGGAGCGCCGACGTTGGTCATTTCATCGACGTTGTTGCCGCCGTTCAGCAGGTAATTCGACTGGGCGGGCGTCGTTCCGTTGGCGGAGGCAACCTGCAACTCGGGGAATGTTTTTCCATTTCCCTGGTTGGTTCCGTTGCCCTCGTTGGAGGCGTCGGATACGCCGGCAACCAGGGTGATGAGCGCGGCCGGATTTCTGCCGTTCAACGGCAGATCGACGACGTGAGCCTCGTCAACCACCTGAGACAGCGTGCCCGACGTGGTGTCTACCTGCGGCGCGTCGGCGTTCACGCTGACGGTGACCGAGGACGATCCGACTACCAGTTTGATATTGACGGTAACCGATTGATCGGCCAGGAGCACGATACCGGTCTGCGTGTATTTCTCAAAGCCGGTCGCGACAACCGATATCGTATAGTTGGCAGGTAAAAGCGAGGGGAAAACATAAGCGCCGTTCGCCCCGGTTTTCGCCGTAAATTCGTTGCCGTTCTGGATTTGTGTCGCCGTAACCGTTGCGGACGGTATGACCGCTCCGCTGGGATCCGTGATGGTTCCGACGATATTGCCATATCCTTGTGCGTGTAGGCGCGCCGTGGAACACACAGCAATCACGAAACCGATTACCGCGATCCAGGCAAGACGATTCCAAAAAAATTTCATCATTGTCCTCCGACAAATTCAGCTCCTCGATTAGGAGAGAGCCTCCAAAAATGCAGAAATGCTCCAAACAGGTAACAGAGACATTTTGCGATGGGCGGAAAGACCTAATCCGCCACGTTACAAAGTAAAATCCTTCGAGGGCATGAATGTCAATAGAAAAATTATTTATATTTCGGCCAAGATCACCTCCCACTTGCCGTGTGTTCTCTCGCCGGCAAGGCTCCGGGCATGGTCAGTGAGGGTCGTTATAAGCGGCTCATAAAAAATGAGTTAACTGAATAATTGTTCATTAGGATTATGGGTCGTTTATCTCTTGGTGGAGGGTCGGCCTTGGGCGGAAAAACCTACGCTTCGACGGATGCGATTCTTGTCCTGACAGGCGCAGCCAGGTCCGAGAATCAAGGCTGCCGTCCCTGCCTGCCGGCGCAAGAAAGGGAGGGGCGGCCAGTGACGAATTTCAGCATGGGTTTTTCCCTGCCGAGCCTGTTTTTGCTCCATGAACAACAAAAAATTGGAGCCGGATGCGCTGCAATCCGCGCACCCGGCTCCAAGGCTTGAAAACAGTCGAACTGTTAGAACTTCAAATGTCCGGCGAACTGGAAGTCACGATTGTTAGATGCGCCGGTGATTCCGCCAAAGGCGGTTGAACCGGCAGACCAAGAGCCGCTGGGCCCACCGAAGTTCACATGGTTCCATACGTCGATAGCATTGGCTTCAAACTGGAAGACCACGTTCTTGTGAATGGGAAACGTCTTGTGCAAGCCTGCGTCCCAATCCCAGGAGTTAGGACCGCGCAGTTGAAGCGGGCGAGAGCGAGCCGCATTCCCGATCAGATACTGAGCCGTGGAGGTTGAGGAGATGTTCACCGGCGCCTGGAAAGCGGTTGGATCCCAGTACTGGACCGCGTGGCAGGAGTTTGAACCGATTGGGCTGATGCCCAAATTGCAGACGTTGTATCCGCCCACGCCACTTCCGTATTTCCCATTGATGCGGGCGGAAGCTTTCCCGTAATTCGGATTGACGTCGGGGTTGGCCTGGCCCTGCCCCGGATAGGTCGACGCAGTGGTCCCGGACCAGGTGACCAACGCGGGAGTCCCTTCCGAGTAGATATAGATGGACGAGAACTTCCATCCACCCAATATCTCCTTCACGAGTGCATTTTGGTTGCCAGTGGCGAGAGGCACATCCCAGACGCCATAGGCATGAATGTTATTGGGAATCGATACGTCCGTCCAGGAGCGATCATAGCGATCCTGCCGCCAATTCTTGGTTCCCTGGGAGAGCGCATTCGACAGAATCGGGAAACCGCTGCGGAAGCTGCCGTCATCGCCGATGTTCTTCGAGAATGTGTAATTGAAGTTGAATGTCAGCCCTTTGCTGACACGCTGGTTAAGGGTAACCTGCAGCGATTCGTAGGTAAAGTTGCCTACGTTCGTTCCCCAGGTATCGCTGACTCCGCTGTATTGCGGAAACGCAACCAACATCTGTTCGATGGTGGCTGAGCTGCCGTTGGAGGCTGCCGCTGCGTTCTCGAAGTTGGTGACGACAGTCGAACTCACAGCGCTGGGGAAATACATTTGTAGTTTCGCGACATTGGCTGGAGTCGCCGCCGCATTCAGAAGCGGTGTGCCGGTGCTGCTAGCGACGGAGCCGAGAACGGCATAATACAAGGGATTCAACTGGTTGACCCAGTATCCGCGCGCATTGGAGCCGTTGGTGCCGGAGTTGATGATGAAGTGGCTCTCGTTGGCCATGTAGTCAACAGCGAGGGTCAGGTTTGGGGTAAGGGCCCGCTGGAAGCCGGCGTTCCACATCACGATCTCCGGAGCGCGCCCAGAGATATAGGAATCCGCGACCGCGACGGAACTCGCTGTCACCATTTTGCCCGGGGTGCAGGCAGCGCCGTTGGGGCCGATTCCCGACAAGGGGCAGACGTAGAAGCCGGTGTTCAGCTGTTGAGCCAGTGGGCCGGGGGTGGGGGCCGCAGGATAGGCGAAGCCCGGCCCGAAGAGAGAGGTGTTGTTGAGCGTGGGGCCGGAGTAGGTAATGGAGTTCGCCGTGTCATAACCGCCCGCGGCGAAGTAGGCGCTGTTGTTCAGATAGAAGGATGGCCCTGCTGCCGCGGTGGTAGTAGCTTCGGCAGGCCCGATGGCGGTCATGTTAAAGCCAGTCTGACCTGTGCCACCGGCAGCGCCGCCACGTCCGCCGACACCGCCGGCCTGGGTGTAGACGATCGCGCCGCCGGCCCGGAAGACCGTTTTGGAGTTCAACTCATAAGCCATGGAGATGCGCGGTCCCCAGTTGCCCCACCAGGTGGTCACTGGGGTCTTTTGTCCGATGCTTGACCCCGCTCCGCCCCAGGTGCCGGCAAATTCCAGCATGCCGGGCGTCCCGGTAAGCGTGTTGGTGAGGGTGGGATTCATGAAAGTCCAGCGATTCTGGGCTTCGTGGAATGGCGGCAGGTAGTCCCAGCGCATACCGATATCAAGGGTCAGCTTGCGGGTCACCTTGTAGATGTCTTCGGCATAGGGAGCAGCCGGCTTAAACCGTCCGGCGAGTTCGCTGACGGGCTGCAAGCCCAGGGATGGCGTGCCTCCGACCGCGCCCAGCAGATAGCTGGCGTAGGAGTAACCCGAGGGGCCGGTCCAGCATGGAGGTGTCGAAGAGGTTACACATGCTCCCGTACTGTCGTAGGCCGTTCCAGTGTTGAGCCCATTCGAACCGGACGCAAAATTGGCCGTCGAGTAGGCGTTATACGCGAGGTCCAGCACACTGGAATAGGTGGCCGGGTTGGCGTTATTGTCATCCTGGAACTCATACGTGAAGCCGAAGGTGAACGAATGTTTTCCTTTCAGCCACTTGAGGTTGTCCGTGAAGGCGTAGTTATTCGGCGTAGTGAGCTGGGTGGAGATGGAGCTGCCGTTGGAGGTCCAGGTTTGCTGCGCGTTGCCGAAACCCGTAGTGGTGGCAAACGAGGCTCCAGGAAACTCGGTTATAGCCTGGCCTGCTGGAGGAAGATTGGTGATTCCGGCAGCGGCAAGACCCCATCCTGGCACATCCTGCGTGGGATCATGAATGTTCTGGAAGAACCGGGTGAAGGAACCCTTCAACTGATTCACCAGATTCGGCGAAATGGTATACGTGTCCCCCACCACATAGTCCTTGGGGTAGATGTGCGCCAGGTCGCCGCCCATGTAGGGAGTTGGAACTCCTGTATCCGAGGAGATATAGGGGGACCCGTAATTGTTGACGTAATTCTCGGTGCCCATCAGGCCCTCGGAAAAGATCCGATGCTTCGAGCTCAGATCATAGTCCACGCGCCAGTTGAGCACATGGTTGTCATAGCCTCCCGGCGTGCTTCCCAGGTAGTTGTTGAAGAGCACGCCGGTGTTGGTCGGCGTCGGCAGGAATTTCTGCATGTACTGGGCGATGGGCGAGATTGCGTTGGAGGGAATGATGTTGTAGGTCGCCGTGAGGTTTTTCGTGACCGCGAACGGCTGCCGGGTGCAGACAGAAGGAGAGGTGCAGACCGTGCTGGTTGGATCGTACAGGAAAGGATTATTGTTGGTTCCTTCTCCAGTTTGCCCGGTTCCCGGATTGCCGGTCGGATACCCCTCGGATTCCGCGAGTTCGGTAAAGTCGCCCGACCTCATCAGGGCGGTCGGAATGGTGTACAGCGAGGGGCCCCTGATATTGCGATAATGGAATTTGAGGTAGGCGGCATAGAAGAACATCTTATGCGCTGTAAAAGGAACAACGCCGCCGGCGGACACGGACAATTCATTCTGATGCTCGACAGGCTTGGGAGCATAACTTACCACGCCCAAAGCATTCTTGACCTGCGACCAGGGGGCGGTAAAGCCCCAGGTATCGAATACCGTATTGCGCACAAAATCCGAAACCTGCCCGTGATACTTGAGGCCGCCGGACTTCATGGTGTAGTTTTCCGCGCCGGCGCCGATGTACTCCGCCGGGGGTGTGCTGGTGACAATCTGGAACTGATCGACAGCGTCCAGGTCCATGGTCAGTGAGACCAGCCGGTTGTCGCCCTGCTGGGTGACGGTCTCAGCCGGCATGCCGTCTACATAGAGCTGGCCCAGGTAGCTTCCGGTTCCGCCGACGATGGGCAAACGGCCGCCATTGTTGGCCCCCTGCGCCGCCGGGGCGAGAAGGCCGAAGGCCGTCGGATCGCGCTGCTGGCCATTCATCAGAATCGGCAGGTTGGAGTAGTTCTCGTTCTCCATGACCATGCCCATGGTTGCATTATCAGTCTGCAACTGGGGCGGCGCCGTGGTCACGGTGATGGTCGTGGATTCCGCACCGACGCTCAGCACAGCAGTGATGTTTACGCTTTGAAGGGCGTCCAGAGTGACATTCTCTTGCAGGAATGACTTGAATCCAGGCGCTGACACCTCGACGGAGTACTGGCCTACCGGCAGAGGAGAGACGTTAAAGTAACCAGCGGAGGTTGAGTAGCGCACCGTGGTTATTTTCGTGGCATTGTCAATTGCCGTAACTTTGGCCTTGGGGATAACCGCGCCGGTGGTATCCGTGACGATACCGGTAATGCTGCCTTCACCGGCGGTTTGTGCCATTGCCCGATGGGCCGGCCAGCCCAGGCATATCACTAGCCCGAGCAAGAGTGTAACAGCGCTTGTCCAGAATCCGCGGTGAATACACCGCGTCTCGACGATGTCAGTGATTGTGTTCATATGTCCGCTTGGATAGCCTCCTGAAAGTCGGGCTGTGAGTTGCATATGTTTCAGCAACACGAAGCCCTGATTATTGGAATTATAGGAAAAACTACTCCTCCAACAGGACGAATGTCAATAGGAAACTTATTTATATTATTTTATATAGAGTGCGGGTTTTTTCTGAAGATTTTCTTGTCTGCTTTCTTGACCATTGGAGGGAGCATGATGGCCTTTGCAGCCCCGGGTAAGCCGTTTATATTCACAGATTAAGTGACTCATAATAAATAACTTATTTTCATGAGGGGCGTCGCCAGCCGTTGCGGATGGTGACTCTCCGATGCCGGTCCTGGAGGTTAGGGCGCCCGGGATAGCGAGTGCACTGAGTTGCATTGGTTCAAGGCCATAACCATCACCTATCCCGGGCTGCGGCAAGAGCAAAAAGAGGGAATTGATTTCATGGCTCCGCCCTGTAGATCTCCGCTTCCGAGATGGTCAGGACGGTCTTGATGGGCGGCATTGCCGGCCTGGGCGGAGCGGCCGCATTGAGCTCTATGATGTGATCGAAATGGCGCGTGGGCGTGCCCGTCAGAGCGATGCGCAGATGCGTTCCTGTCGCGGGTTTTAGCACCGCGGTGAAATACCCGTAGTTGGTTGGGGTTACCCCCTCCCAGACCGTCGTGCCGTCCAGCGTGATGCGCAGAGGATAGCGCAACATGCGGAAGTCGGCCAGCTTGAGGTCAATCTGGCCGGGAGTCTCCGGCTTGGCAAAGACGTACTCGATCCAGGCGTTTTCAATCGGCCCATCGCTGGCCCAGGAGGTGTAATCGTCGTCGTCCTGGCTGAGGCCGGCATGGTCTGCGTTGGAGCCGGCGGTGACCGATGCGATGGCGATGGGAAACCTGGTCTGATGGAAGGATGGCCCCGGCGGCGTGGGGCCGCGGCTCAGATTGGAAGGCAGGGCCGCGGCCGGCATATGGGTGGAGAGTCCATCCCGCACAGGCACCGGCAGAGACGTGAGTTCAAGTTGCGCTGGCTTCAGCCCATCGGCCTCGGCTAGAAGCTCGATCTTCCCGGCTGTGGGCAGCGAGCGCAGAATGACGCGGTTCACGCCGCCCTCGACGGGCAGCATTTTGGAGAGGATGTAGTTGTCCTCGTGCAGAAACGGCGTCGGCGGAGTAGGAGACATTCCCGGGTGCCCGACGGCTACGGTATTGACGGGCACGGGAACAGCAGAGCCTTGCGCGATGCCGCCGCGCCACTCCGCGGCTCCGCTGAGTGTGAAGTGAACCGGATTGAGCGCCGTGGGACAGCGATTTCCCGCTGCATCCACCACTTCCACATCGACCAGCGCCATGTCCGCGCCATCGGCGCGCAGGCCTCCGGGGCCGGTATGCAGCGTGAGGCGCAGAGCCGCGGGCGGGCCGGCGGTGCGCAACTCGGCGGAAACAACCTGCTTGCCCTGCGCATCGTAGCCGATGGCCTGAAGCGTGCCCGGCTCATAGGCAACCTTGTCGAAGGTAAACAGGAAGCCGGTGGAGAGAACTCCATCGCCCAGAGAGCGGCCATTCAGCTTCAATTCGACACGGCTGGCGGTGGAGACTACATAAACCGGCTTCACCGTGCCCGGCGCATAGTTCCAGTGGCCGATGATGTGGATGCCGGGTTGCTCGATATCCACCCATCCATCCCACATCAACTGGTTGGCAAAGTAGGAGTCCTTGGGAAGGCGCATGGGATCCAATGCGCCGCTGCGGCGGTAGTTGTTGTCGCCGCGATAGTGGGTGTTGGAGTCGGCGAAGATGATTTTGGCTCCGCCCGCGTTGACGCGCGTTCCCGTGCCGGGGCGCGCCACGTAGTAGTCGTACCAGCGCTTCACATTTTCGATCGCGTACGAATCCTGATTGCGGTTGTAGTCGGGCGAATCCTTGTGGAAGGGCGGCGAATACTGATCCCAGAACTTGCGCGAGCCCTCGTCGCGGGAGTACTCGTGCATCCACAGCGGCTTGGTTGAGCTCTTGTCCACGTAGAGCATTTCGCCGCCGTACTCGGCCACTTTGCTGGAGAGCATCTCGCGCGCGCCTATGGCCCGGCCGCCGTGCGGATCGTATTGGTCGCGGACCTTCTTCATCTCCGCCATGTGTTCTTCGGTGATGCCTTTATTGCCGCACTCATAGAAGAGGATGCTGGGGTTGTTGCGGTTGTAGATGATGGCGTCGCGCATCAGCTCGACCCGCTGATCCCACTGCCTGCCTTTGGAATCACCCTCCGCGTCTCCCGCCGGCATGGATTGAATCAAGCCCACGCGGTCAGAGGACTCTACGTCCTGCTTCCACGGAGTGACGTGCATCCAGCGGACGATGGCGGCATTTCCATCGACCATCAGCCGATTGCTGAAGTCGCTCATCCACGGCGGAACGGAGAGGCCGACGGCCGGCCATTCATTGGTGGTGCGCTGGGCGTAGCCGTGCAGGTCGATGACGCGATCATTCAGCGTCACCATTCCATGGGCGAATTCCGTCTTGCGGAAGCCGGTGCGTGTATTGACCACATCCACCGCGTGATGGCCTGCCATGAGCTTGGTCGTCACCGTATACAGATAGCCGTAGCCCCAGCTCCAGAAGTGCAGATCGTGCACCACGGCCGAGGCCGATAAAGTGCGCGTTTCTCCGGCGGCCAGCGTCGCCACGCCGCCCTTAAAACGGCTCACGATCTTGCCGTCGAGGTCCTTGATTTCGACTTGATAGCGGAAAGTCCGGGGCGCGCTCTCTTCATTGCGCACCTGCGATTCAACGGTGATGCGGGCGCTTTTGCCGGGTACGTCGAAGTCGCTGGCCCACACATAAACGCCGGTTGTCCCCAGCTGCGAGTAGAGCGGCAAGGTTTGGTAGAGCTTGCCGGTTACGTGCAGCCAGACGCTTTTGCTGATGCCGCCGTTGTTGGAATAAAAGTTGATGTTATTCCAGTGATAAAGCGTGCCGGTGGCCTTCTCCTTGTAGTCCCAACTGTTGTCGGTTCTCACCGCCAGCACGTTTTCAGCGGGCGCGGGCTTTACGGCGTCCGAAATGTCGAAGCCGAAGGCCATCACGCCGTCTTCATGACGCCCGATGAATTTACCGTTCAGGTAGACCTCGCCGGCCTGGCGAATGCCCTCGAACTCGATGAAGATCTTTTGACCGGCGCTGGAGGCGGGTAGCCGGAAGTGTTTGCGATACCATGCCACGCCGGTCGGCAGGTCGTGAATGCTCACGCGAAAGGCGGAGTCTTCATTCCAGGCGTAGGGCGTCGTCACCCGCTTCCACCCGGAGTCGTCGAAGCCCGGCTGGTCAGCACCCTGCGGGTCGCCAACAAGAACTTTCCAGTCGGAGTTGAAGTTGTATTTGACGCCGGCCACGGCGGACTGCCCCAGACAAACGCCCGAGAGAAGACTGAGGCTCGACAGAGCAAATGCAAGTAAACCGGACTTCTTCATAATTTCTCCTCCAAATAAAAAACGCAGCAACCTGAAAAGAGAATAGCCAATTAGTTCCATTACGCAATACAATTCTATATGGAAACCGCCCGCCTCCAAATCCAGGATTTGAAGGCGGCTTCTGCAAGAGGCTATTGATTCAATGTTCAGCTCCAGAATCACTGCGGTACTCACCGACACTCTGCCAGCTTTGCTGCTGTTCACTGCCATCGGAGTTCATGCCCAAGCGCCCTTATCTGGCTCCGCCCAGCCGTTACCAGCCCCCGTGCAAACCTCTGTTGCCAAAGAGCTTACGCTGAACCCCGCGCTTCCAACCGTCTTCATCGTGGGCGATTCAACGGCACGCAACCAAGCCAATCTTGGATGGGGCGACCATATGGCCCGTTACTTCGACACTAGCCGCATCAATGTAGCCAACCGCGCTATCGCCGGACGCAGCAGCAGGACATTCATGAATGAAGGCCACTGGGACAAGGTTCTCGCCGAGATGAAACCCGGCGACTATGTGCTGCTCCAACTGGGCCACAACGATGGCGGAGCGCTGGACGGCCCCAAGCCGCGCGGCACCCTCAGAGGGCTTGGCGACGAGAGCAAAGATGTGCCCCAGATGGACGGCCATGTGGAAACCGTGCATACCTACGGCTGGTACATGCGCAAATATATCGCCGAGATCCGCGCCAAACACGCCACCCCCATCCTTCTCACCCTCACCATTCGCAACATCTGGACGGCTGGAGCCGATGGCAGGCAGCGCATCGAGCGCGACATGGGCTATGATGCCGCAATCCGGCAGCTTGCCAGCGACCAGCAAGTCCTTCTCGTTGATATGGCCAACTATGAAGCCGATCATCTGGAGGCCGCTGGCCCGGATAAGACCGCTTTGCTCTTTCCCCTCGACCACACTCACAGCAGCGCGGAAGGCGCGGAGCTCAACGCACAAATCTTTGTTCGAGCTCTGCGGGCTACACAATCCCCGCTGATTGGTTACCTGGCTCAAGGCATTCAATGGCCGGAGATTGCAGTACCCACGACACCGGCGGCGCCGGCATCAATCAAGAGCGCTGACGGCGCCGCAAGATGAAGACGGAAAGCTGTTACAAAGAATGCAATTCAAAATGAAGGGAATTGTTCATGCGCATCTGTTTTTTACTCCAAATTCGCCCTGAAAAGTTGGAAGAGTACAAACAGCGCCATACCCAGGTTTGGCCGGAGATGCAGGAAGCCCTGCGCCAGACCGGCTGGCGCAACTACTCGCTGTTTTTAAGGCCGGATGGGCTTATGGTCGGCTATCTGGAGACAGATAACTTCGAAAAAGCCTGCGCCGATATGCAGAAATACCCGGTCAATGCTCGCTGGCAGGCGGAGATGACTCCGTTTTTTGAGCCGATGGCGGGCGCGGCGGATGAGAATATGTTCCCCCTGCAGGAGGTCTTCCATCTCGATTGAGAGGGAAGCCTCCATCCGGGCCGCTCGTCAATCTTCACCAAGCCAAGGCTCAATCCCATCCGATTTGCGGCGCACCCGGCCGCCCGTCCTGGGAATGATGCAAATTCGTCTTTGACAAGTCCAC
>Ga0326727_10003056_pt1 | contig 54739 bp, 47 predicted proteins | sample MB2enrmetagenome_FD_207643 | JGI IMG/M metagenome (GOLD analysis project Ga0326727, IMG submission 207643) | Lab enriched peat soil microbial communities from McLean, Ithaca, NY, United States - MB29MY | ecosystem: Environmental > Terrestrial > Soil > Wetlands > Peat | place: USA: New York...
CAGTTTCGACCAAAAGGCGCATTTCTGAAGAACCAGTTTCTCCGGAGAAACATCAAGCCAGCCCGCTTCATTCGTCGGAAGACAGAGCAAAACCAAGAGGAAAGGAAAAGCGCCAGACCCAGCACGCTCAACCAAGTCGTTGTAGGCTTCAACTTCGAGATCATACGCAACTTCTCCTCCGTCTATTTCCCAGTCGGTTGTAGTCTTGCTTTGAAAATCGAACCCCAAACCAATTTCTCGGATTCGCGTCCCTCGCTTTTTGAGAATCCGAACGGACCCATCCACGCCATAATCAAATTCACGCCCCCATAGCAGATTATTGCGTGAACGACCGACCACGGCGGTCACGTAAGCTCGGCTCAGGCTCTCTTTGCAGTGAGGAATCGTGAGCATTGGTTTGGCGGCATACTACGCTTTCGCGTAAAGCTCTGCACCCTTTTTCGTGAATTCACGGGCTTTTTCCTCCATGCCCTTCTTTAAGGCATCTTCCTCGGTGAGGCCCTGGGCGGCGGCGTATTGGCGGACGTCCTCGGTGATTTTCATGCTGCAAAAATGGGGGCCGCACATGCTGCAAAAATGGGCGGTCTTGGCCCCTTCCTGCGGCAGGGTTTCGTCGTGAAAGGCGCGGGCGGTTTCGGGGTCGAGGGAGAGGTTGAACTGGTCTTCCCAGCGGAATTCAAAGCGGGCCTTGCTCAGGGCGTTGTCGCGATACTGCGCGCCGGGATGGCCCTTGGCCAGATCGGCGGCGTGGGCGGCGATTTTGTAGGCGATGACGCCAGCTTTGACGTCGTCCTTGTCGGGCAGGCCAAGGTGTTCCTTGGGGGTGACGTAGCAGAGCATGGCGCAGCCGTACCAGCCGATCATGGCGGCGCCAATGGCGCTGGTAATGTGGTCGTAGCCGGGGGCAATGTCGGTGGTGAGCGGGCCGAGGGTGTAGAAGGGGGCTTCGTGGCACCATTCCAGTTGCTTGACCATGTTTTCGTGGATCATGTGCATGGGGATGTGGCCGGGGCCTTCGTTCATCACCTGAACGCCGTGGTCCCAGGCGCGCCGGGTCAGGCCGCCCTGGGCCTCCAGCTCGGCGAATTGCGCCTCGTCGTTGGCGTCGGCGATGGAGCCGGGGCGGAGGCCGTCGCCGATGGAAAAGCTGACGTCGTAGGCGGCCATGATTTCGCAGATTTCGTCCCAGTGCGTGAAGCAGAAATTTTCCTGATGATGGGCCAGGCACCATTTGGCCAGAATGGAGCCGCCGCGGCTGACGATGCCGGTGGCGCGCCGCGCGGTCAGAGGAATGAAACGAAGGAGGACGCCGGCGTGAATGGTGAAGTAATCCACCCCCTGCTCGCATTGCTCGATGAGGGTGTCGCGGTAAATCTCCCAGGTCAGGTCCTCGGCCTTGCCGCCGGCTTTTTCCAGCGCCTGGTAAATGGGCACGGTGCCGATGGGCACGGGCGAGTTGCGGAGAATCCATTCGCGGGTGGCATGGATGTTCGCGCCGGTGGACAAATCCATCACGGTGTCGGCGCCCCAGCGGACGGCCCAGCGCATTTTTTCGACTTCCTCCTCGATGGAGGAGGCGACGGCGGAGTTGCCGATGTTGGCGTTGATCTTGACGAGGAAATTGCGGCCAATGATCATCGGCTCCGATTCGGGATGGTTGATGTTGCAGGGGATGATGGCACGGCCGCGCGCGACCTCGTCGCGGACAAATTCGGGGGTGATTTCGGCGGGGATGGCCGCGCCAAAGGACTGGCCGGGATGCTGAAAGCGGAGCGGATCTTGCCCGCCGTTTTTTGCAGCGGCGCATTCGCGCCCCATGTTTTCGCGGATGGCGATGAATTCCATCTCCGGCGTGATGACGCCCTGGCGGGCGTAGCGCATTTGGGTGACGACGCCGCCGGGTTTGGCGCGGAAGGCCGGCGCGGCGCGACCCGGCGCCGGTTCGACGTCGCCGCGGCGCAGAATCCAATCGCGGCGCAACGGCGGCAGGCCGTGTTGGACATCGCCGTGAAAGGTTTCGTCTCCCCACGGCCCGCTGCAATCATAGACGCGCACCGGTTCGTTGTTTTCCAGTTTCCCGTTGAAGGAATGGGTCGGGCTGAGGGTGATGAGGCGGAAGGGGACGCGCAGGTCGGGATGGAGACGGCCGGGGAGATAAGTTCTCATGGAGCGGAGCGGGACGCCGTTCGTCCGGGGATTCATCGAATGGTTCGGTGCTTTCATGTTTAAACTTTCGCGACGGGGAGAGCCAGAAGAAGGCGCTTCCCTTCGCCAGCATTACCTGGATCAGGTTCAACGGGTCATTTGCACTGCAAAACTCTCAGCCGGCGGCCTTTGGGCGGCAGGCTCCCCGCACAAGATGACAATAGCCGCCGCCGGCGCGGGCGTCAAGGCGGCGGATTGCGGATTGCAGTTTTTGGGCAATATTTTTTTTATTTTTTTTTACCTTCATTCACCTTTATTCACCTTCATTGACCTTCATTGACCTTCATTGGAACGGCTCCAAAAAGGGAGTTTGGCGGGGTTTTTGAGGGAAGGCGCCGGGTTGGCGGGGGTGCCTTGATGGGCCATAAAGGACAAAAAGGACGCAAAGGACGGACCACACGCAGCCCTGGGATTGTTCCCCATGCCGCCCGCTCCGGCGCCCGCGCCGGCTGGACTACCGGGGCGGCCCTGAAATGAGTTTTGCTGGCTCACGTGACTTATTAGACCATAGTTTCTAATTTCTGTCAACCGACTTTTTTGGAAGTTTTTTGAAGGCCCTGCTGTTGCTGCGGGAATGCCCAACGCGGGCAGCCGCAAACAAGGAGAATTGAACCATCCCGATGGAATCGGGAGATTTCACGGATGAAACAAGACCCTTGATGCTATCGGCAAAAACCGCATTTCACCATTTTCACCGCGACTGGAAAAAGTCATCAGAACGCGAACATCTCCTGTAACTGCCGCAAGAGTTTGCTTCATTATGGGAAATCCGTGGCAAGGTCTTCGGGCGACAGAACGTCTGCTTGCCGCCGCGCCGGGCTTGCCATGTCAGAGCCCGGACCACTATAATTTCCCCGATGACCATTGCCGTCGAACCATGACCATGTCCAAACCTGAACCAACCGCACCGCCCGCCCCGGCCGATTTTATTCGCGACATCGTGGCCGCGCATCTGGCGGAAAAACGCTATTCCCTCGTCCATACCCGCTTTCCGCCCGAACCCAACGGCTGGCTCCACATCGGCCACGCCAAATCCATCTGCCTCAATTTCGGCATCGCCCGCGAATTCGGCGGCGTCTGCAACCTCCGCATGGACGACACCAATCCGACCAAGGAAGACGTCGAATACGTGGATTCGATCCAGGAGGACGTGAATTGGCTCATCAGCGGCTGGGCCGGCCACACCCTCGGCCTCAAGCCCAAGGCCAAAACCCCCGACGCCGTCACCAGCAACGGCCAACCGGACTTCTACCTTGCGCCGGCTCCCCAATCCGAAATCCGAAATCCGAAATCCGAAATCCTTGAGCCTTTCTACGCCTCCGACTATTTCGACCAGCTCTACGATTACGCCGTCGTCCTCGTCAAGAAAGGCCTGGCTTACGTCTGCGACCTATCCCCCGATGACACCGACGCCTACCGCGGCGCTCCCGACCGTCCCGGCAAGGACAGCCCGTTCCGCGACCGTCCCGTCGCGGAAAACCTGGACCTGTTGCAGCGCATGAAGAAGGGCGAATTCCCCAACGGCACCCGCACCTTGCGCGCCAAAATTGACATGGCCGCGCCCAATATCTGGTTGCGCGACCCGGTCATCTACCGCATCCGCCATGCCGAACACCATCACACCGGCGCGAAGTGGTGCATCTATCCGATGTACGATTTCGCCCATTGCTTGAGCGATTACCTGGAAGGCATCACCCACAGCATCTGCACGCTGGAATTTGAGGTCCACCGCCCGCTCTACGATTGGTTCCTGGAAAACCTCGACCTGCCGCGCCCCCTGCCCCATCAATACGAGTTCGCCCGCCTCAGCCTCGGTTACACCGTCATGAGCAAGCGCAAGCTCCTTCAGCTCGTCAACGACAAAACCGTCTCCGGCTGGGACGACCCGCGCATGCCCACCATTTCCGGTCTGCGCCGACGCGGCGTGACCCCGGAGGCCCTGCGCCATTTCGCCTACAACATCGGCATCACCAAATACAACGGCATCACCGATGTCGCGGTCCTGGAGCACGCCATCCGCCAGGACCTCAACCAGCGCGCCCTGCGCCGTCTGGCCGTGCTGCGCCCGCTCAAGGTCGTCGTCACCAATTTTCCCGCGGGCAAAGTCGAGATGCTCGATGCTCTCAACAATCCGCAGGACGAACACGCCGGCGCGCGCCAAATCCCCTTCAGCCGCGAACTGTTCATCGAGCGCGATGATTTCATGGAAGCGCCGCCCAAAGGTTTCTTCCGCCTCAAACCCGGCGGCGAAGTCCGCCTCAAATACGGCTTCATCATCCAGTGCCAGGAGGTTCTCAAGGACGCCGCGGGCAACATCGTCGCACTGCATTGCGCCGCCGATTTCGACAGCCGCACCGGCGGCCCCAACGCCGGCCGCAAGGTCAAGGGCACCATCCACTGGGTCAGCGCCGCCCACGCCATCGAGGCCGAGGTCCGTCTTTACGAACGCCTCTTCACCGTCCCCGAACCCGACGCCGCCGGCGATTTCAAACAATTCCTCAATCCGCATTCGCTGGAAGTCGTCACCGCCAAGTGCGAGCCGGCTTTGCAGGAGGCGCGGCCCGAATTGCGCTACCAATTTGAGCGCCTGGCCTACTTCGCCCTGGACAAGGAGAGCGCCCCCGGCAAACTCATTTTCAACCGCACCATCACCCTCAAGGACTCCTGGGCCAAGGAATCGGGCAAGCCATGAACCCCGTTTCGCCTCTTTGGGTCCATAATCGTGTCTGCATTGTGCCGGATTATCGGAACTTGTTTTTGCGCGGCTTCTTACGCCGCTTTGGCGGTGGAAAGGTCCTCCAGGCGGGTGATATGGAGGATGGCGCATTCGGCGCAATGCTCGGCGAAGCCCTGGGCGTCCAATTCGACGCCAATTTCGATGGTGCTCGCCTTGACGAAAGCCACGTCGTGATGGGCAATGTCGAACGACTTGCCATCTGACAGGCAAATGCGAAACGGTCTGAACGGTTGAGCGTTCATCCGATCTCTCAGGACACGAGCCGTTATCATGATGTGATTTTATCCTTTCCAGTCTGTTTATCAAGGCCGCGCCCGCACTCCGCGCTTCTCTAAAATCGCTCTTCTAAAGCCGATGCCGGGCAATAAACTTGGCGGGGGTGATGATCTCGATGCCGAAGGGCTTGACCAAAGTGAGAAGATCCCGGTCGGGACGGGTTGGTATCAATGACAATCGTGCTCATCGGCCCTTGCGGTGGGCGCGAACTTCGGCGCAAATCGTCTCGGTATCTGGAGCATGTTTGTCACCGGTTGCGTCCATCCGCGCAAATGCGGCCTGAAGCTCGGCACCGGGATCCTCGGCGAAAGCTTTCCACGCCGCGCTGCGCAACGCCTCGGAAATGTTGGCGAAACGGCCGGCGGCCACCTCGGAATTCAACAAGGTCGCAATCTGTGGCGTCAAGGTGACATGCACCGTTTTGAGTTTGGTTGCCATGTCTCTATCCTGCCATTTTATGGATGGGAAGTCAAGCCACGGAAGGGCAGACCCGTCAAAATTTGGGTGGAATTGTGGTGCGGGCCGCGAGGCGCGACCCGCTGCGCGCCAGGGCGCGTGCGCTCCCCGGAAAGGGAAAGTTGGCTTGGGTCAGCCCCGCCGTTTCCATGCTCCATTCCCGCGGTGGTTGCGCTTCCCGGCGGCGTGGTTCATTTTGTTTGCGCATGACCGACGATTTTTCAGACGCGGCCCTGGTGCTGGCCGGGCACGGTTCGACGCTCAACGCCGAATCGGCCGCCCCGACCTGGCAGCACGCCGACGAATTGCGGCGGCGCGGCCTTTTCGCACAGGTGCAGGAGTGCTTCTGGAAGCAGGAGCCGTATCTGGCACAGGTGATGCGCGGGATTTTTGCGGCGCGCGTTTTCGTCGTGCCGCTGTTTATCAGCGACGGATATTTCACCGAGGAAGTCCTCCCGCGCGAACTGGGCTTTTGCCCGCCGGGGGAAACGGATTTCCCGCGCGCGCAACAGCGCGGCGATCAAATGTTCTTTTATGGCCGGCCGGTCGGAACGCATCCGCGCATGACCGAAGTGCTGCTGGCCCGGGCGGGAGAGGTCGTGGAAAAGTTTCCGTTCCCGCGCCCGCCCAGGCCGGAGGAGACGACGCTGTTCATCGCCGGACACGGCACGGGCAGCAACGAGAATTCGCGCAAGGCCATCGAGCGGCAGGTGGAATTGATCCGCGCCAGAAACCTCTTTGCGCAGGTCCACGCCGTGTTCATGGAGGAAGAGCCGCGGATCGGGGACTGCTACAAACTGGCGCAAACGCGGAACCTAGTCGTGGCGCCGTTTTTCATCAGCGACGGATTGCATTCCTACGAGGACATTCCGGTGATGCTGGGCGCGCCGAAGTCCGTGGTGCGGGAGCGGCTGAAGCTGGGCCGGCCGACGTGGCGCAACCCGACGGAACACGAAGGCAAACGGGTTTGGTACGCCGCGAGCGTCGGCCGCGAGCCGCTGATGGCGGACGTGATTTTGGAGCGGGTGCGCGAAGCGGCGAACGAGCCGGGCCTGTCGCTGCTCCCTTAATCCTTCTTCTTAATCTCTCTAATGAGGGAGATTAAGATTAGGATTAAGAATCGGCTCTTAAACGCGATCTCCGCCCGCCGTTCACACCGGCTCGGCGAAGACGGGCGCGCCCGTCAGATCGCGCGCGGCGGGCTTGAGAAACCGCGCCAGCCAGATGCAGGAAAAAACGCAGAAAAGGGAGAGGAATCCGACCAGCGGAAAATGCGTGATCTCCTGGTTTGGCCCCTGGCCGACGATTCTCCCGCCGGCCCACGCCGCCAGACCGCAGGCAAATTGTTGCACGGACGAGTTGACGCTCATGAAGCCGCCGCGCCAGCGCGATTCGACGGCCGCCGTCATCATGGCCATCGCCGGAACGAACCGGCCCGACATGCAGATCATGAGCAGGGCGGAGGAGGCCAGCGCCAGCGGCAGCGGCACGCGGGGAAGATTGGTCAGGAGAAGGATGGGGACCGAGGCCGACAAGGACATGAGGGTGAAAACGCGCAATTTGCCGGCGCGATCCGCCCAGCGGCCAATCCAGTTCATGCTGAACACCGTGCAGACGCCTCCTGTCAAGTATATCAACGGAAGCTGCCCATCATTCAGCCCGACGTTGAATTCCATGTAGGTGGCCAGATTGGTGAAGATCACCAGCCCGGCAAAAGTCAGGGCGGCCATGAAGACAAAGGCCATCTGGTGACCAGGCTCCATCAACACCCCCCACAGGCGGGCGGCGGGATGCTGTCCGCGGCCGTGCTGCAAATGACCGCGCAGGGAGGGCACGCCGAAGCCAACGGCCGCCAGTATCGGCACACAAACCGCGGCGATGATAAAAAATGGAACATGCCAGGAGAATTTGGCCGCCAGCCAAAGACCCAATGGCAGCCCCACGATGGAAGCGACGGAAAAAGAGGACATGACCATGCCCATGGCGGCGCCGCGCCGTTCCTCGGGTATGACATCGCCGACGATGGAGAGAACCAGGGCGCCGGTCACGCCCCCAAAAGCGCCCGCCACGGCGCGCGCGGCGACCAGGAGAGGATAGGTGGGAGCCAGCGCGCAGAGCAGCGTGCCCACACAAAAACCGGAGAAAAGACCGAGCAGCGCGGTCTTGCGATCCAGCAAGTCGAGGAAAAATCCGCCCGCCAAACCCGTGATCCCGGCCGCAATGGCATAAGCGGAGACAATGAGGCTGAACTGGGCCGGATTGATATGCATGAGGCGGATGTACTGCGGCTCCAGCGGCAGGATGATGACGAAATCCAGCGTCGTGCAAAACTGGATCGCCGTCAGGATGAGCAGCAAAACCGTTTCTCTGTTGATATTATTTTTCAAAATGATGGATTGGGTTTGCCGCCGATCCGTTCTGCGCGCGCGCAAAGTCTTGGGAAACGGTCAGGTGGGAAACCCCGATCAAGCGAAGCAAACTTAACACGGAAGCGGCCACGCGCCAGCGGAAATAGTGGCAGGGCCGTCCCGGCCCTGATCCAGCGGCGATGCGCCCCGGCCGCTCTTTCCCAATGCGGCAGCGGCGTTCCGCCGCTCAATGCGTCAGAGCCGGGACGGCTCTGCCACACTGTGAAACGGCCACCTTCGTCAGATCACAGTGCCGTGCGGGATGAGGCCGCCCTTGGGGATGATGACGATGCCGTCGCGGATGTAATAGAGCGGATGATCCACGCAATCCGGCTTGCCCGCCGGGGAAATGCGGCAGTTTTCGCCGATGCGGGCGTTCTTATCCACGATGGCGTTCTCAATTTTGGTGTTTTTCCCCACGCCAATCCGCGGCAGGCCGCGCGCCTCATATTGCTTGATGGAATTGAAGGACTCGTAATAGTCGCAGCCCAGCAGAATGGTGCGTCGCAAGTCGCAACCTTCCTCCACCAGACTGCGGATGCCGATGACGCTGCTGTCCACACGGCAGCGATTGATGATGCAGCCGTCGGAAACGCAGGCGTGGCTGATCTCGGCGCCGTTGATCTTGGAGGCGGGGAGAAAGCGCGGGCGGGTGAAGATGGGCGCGCTCATGTCAAAGAAATTGAAACGGGGCAGGTCGGCGGTCGAATCCAGGTTGGCCTCGAAGAACGAGCGGATGGTGCCGATGTCCTCCCAATAGCCCTGGAAGACGTGGCCATGCACGCGGTAGCTGCTGATGGCCTCCGGCACGACGTGTTTGCCGAAATCCTCCAGCGTGTTGTCCAGCAGCTTGAGGATGACTTCCCGTTTGAAGAGATAAATGCCCATGGACGCGAGAAAAAACTCCTGGTTGCCTTCTATGTCCAGGCTGGCATAGCGGGCCGGGTCCACGCGAAGCGAGTCCAGCACCGCCGCATCCTGGGGCTTTTCGACAAAACGGGTGATGCGCCCCTCCGGCCCCAGTTCCATGATGCCAAGCGACTTCGCCTGCTCGCGCTCCACCGTGATGGTGGCGATGGTCAGGTCCGCATCCGTCTGGGTGTGTTGTGTGATCAACTCCCGAAAATCCATCCGGTAAAGCTGGTCGCCGCACAGTATGAGAAGGTGCTCAAAGTCATGGGTCAGAAAATGCAGCAGGTTTTTCCGCACCGCATCGGCCGTGCCCTGATACCAGGAAGTGTTGGTCAGGGTTTGTTCGGCGGCCAGAATCTCCACGAATCCCCCGGAAAAATGGTCGAATTTGTAGGACTGCGAAATATGGCGATGGAGCGAGGCCGAATTGAACTGAGTCAACAGATAAATCCGTTGCAGGCGCGAATTGATGCAATTGGAAATGGGAATGTCCACCAGACGGTATTTGCCGGCCAGCGGCACGGCCGGCTTGCTGCGGTCCCGGGTGAGCGGAAAGAGCCGGCGGCCCTGGCCGCCCCCCATGATGACCGACAGGACATTGCTGGTGTTGACAGATAATCGCACTTTTTGCGTCATGGCTTCATTCCAATTTGCGCCCATCATAGCCACAACCCGGACGGGTTCAAAGCGCAAAGTGCCGGTCTGCGCGATTTCATGGCCAAAGATTCGGATTTTTTTCTCGCTTATTGGGCCTGACGCGGCGCAAAGTGGCCCTTCATTTTGCGGCAATGGAACAAATTGTCATCCTGGATTTCGGCTCGCAGTTCACGCAGGTGATTGCCCGGCGCATTCGCGAGTGCCACGTCTATTCCACCATTCTGCGCTACGACACCCCCGCGTCCACCCTGGCCGGGCTGACCCCAAAGGGCCTGATTCTTTCCGGCGGCCCTTCCAGCGTTTATGCCAAGGACGCCCCCCTGCCGGACGCCGCCATTTTCGATCTGGGCATCCCCATCCTCGGCATCTGCTACGGCGTGCAACTGCTCACCCATTTTCTCGGCGGCAAGGTCGAGCCTGGCCAGAAACGCGAATACGGCAAGGGCACATTGAAAGTCATGGACTCCTCCTCCCCGCTCTTCGCCCATCTGCCCGGCCAGTTGCAAGTCTGGAATTCCCACGGCGACAAACTCACCAAAATTCCCAGGGGCTTCAAGTCCGTCGCCGCCTCCGACAACTCCGAATTTGCTGCCATTGAGGAACCCTCGCGCAATTTTTACGGCCTGCAATTTCACCCCGAAGTGGCCCACACCCCGCGCGGGCGCGAAATCATCGCCAATTTCGTCCACGGCGTCTGCGGCTGCGGCAGCCAGTGGACCATGCGGCATTTCGCCGATCAAGCCGTCGAGGAAATCAAGGCCCAAACCGGCGGCGAACGGGTCATCCTCGGCTTGAGCGGCGGCGTGGATTCCAGCGTCGCCGCCGCCCTGCTGCACCGGGCCTTGGGCAGCCGGCTCGCCTGCATTTTTGTCAACAATGGTTTGTTGCGCGCCGGCGAGGCGGCCGTGGTGCGCGCGGTTTTCGGACGCCATTTCAAAATCAAGCTCCAATACCACAACGCCTCCAGCCTCTTTCTGCGCCGCCTCAAGGGCGTCACCGACCCCGAGCGCAAACGCAAAATCATCGGCAAGACCTTCATCCAGGTTTTCACCCAGGCCACCCGCCGCGCCGGGCGCGCCAAATTTCTGGCCCAGGGCACGCTCTATCCCGATGTCATCGAATCGGTCCCCATCGCCGGCAACCCGGCGGCCTTGATCAAGAGCCACCACAACGTCGGCGGACTGCCCAAGAATTTGAAATTCAAATTGATCGAGCCGCTCAAATGCCTGTTCAAGGATGAAGTCCGCCTGCTGGGCCGCGATCTGGGCCTGCCCAAGGAAATCCTTTACCGCCAGCCTTTCCCCGGACCGGGCCTGGCCGTGCGCATCCTCGGCGCGGTCACCCCCAGACGCTGCGACATCCTGCGCGCCGCCGACTCCATTGTGATCCAGGAAATGATGAACAGCGGATGGTATTACAAAATCTGGCAAAGTTTCGCCGTCCTCCTGCCGGTACGCAGCGTCGGTGTCATGGGCGACGAACGCACCTACGAAAACACCATCGTCATCCGCGCCGTCGAATCGCAGGACGGCATGACCGCCGACTGGGCCAAGCTGCCTTACGACCTGCTGGAAAAACTCTCCAGCCGTATCATCAACGAAGTCAAGGGCGTCAACCGCGTCTGCCTGGACATCTCCAGCAAACCCCCCGCCACCATTGAGTGGGAATGACCCGCGCGTCGCGGGGGGCGCGACCGACCCGGTCCCGCCGGCGGGACACGGACGGAATCCCATTTTTCCTGCAATGACAATTGACAAATAACGTGTATCGTAAATTCCAAGATGATGTGGCTCGGCGTTATCCTGACAGTTGCCGGCGTTTGGGTGCCCGCCTCCAATTTGTGGGGGCGGCTGCCAAAGGCGCAGGCGGCGGATTTGCGCCGCTGGCTCCGCCTCTGGGCCGCCAAGGGAATGGGAGTGCCGCTGGCCTTGTGGCTGATTTGTAATTCCGATTTTTCCGAGAGTTTTCCTCCCATCCTCGGCCAAATTCAGGCGGCGGCGCCCGGCTTGGCCACCTTCAAGGCCTGGCTGGAGGCGGCGGGGACCGGCTTCCTGGTCATCAGTTCCTTTTGGGCGGCGCTTACTTTGGGCTGGTTGCTGGTGGTGATCCGGCAGCAGGTGGAGGACCGCCGGCTGTTCAACGGCGCGGTGGCGGGCTGGTCTTTTCTCCTGCTGCCGCCGGCCGCCCTGATCCTCTTCTATTTCGGCGCGGCCTCCGCCGGAGTGGCCGGCGTGGTCTGGCTGGCGCCCATTGCGCAAGGCGTCATTCCGCTGGCCTTCCATGCCAGAACTGGTCCGGCTTATTACACCGCGACCGCCAAAATGCAGCGCGACAAGTACAAAGAGGCCGAGGAAGCCGTGATCCAGGAACTGGAAAAGGAGGAAAACGATTTCAACGGCTGGCTGTTGCTGGCCGAGCTTTACGCCAACCACTTCGGCGACCTGGCCGGGGCCGACCGCATCATCCGCGAAACCTGCGCTCATCCGGCCACCAACGCCTCCCAGGTCTGCGCGGCCCTCAATCAACTGGCCGACTGGCACATGAATCTGGCCAACGACCCGGCCGCCGCGCGAAGCGCGCTGGAAGAAATCTGCCGGCGCTTTCCAGACACCCACATGAACCGGATGGCCCGGCTTCGCCTCCAGCAGCTTCCCGGCAGCCGGGAAGAAGCCATTGCCCGGCGGACGCCGAAATACTTCAGCCTCCCGGCCTTGGGCGACAGCCTCGACCAGGCCGCCGCCGTTCCGGCCTCGCCCGCCGAGAAAAAGGAAGCCGCCGCCCGGGCCAACCAGTGCGTGGAGAAACTTCACGAGGACCCGGACGACATGGCCGTGCGCGAAGAACTGGCCCGGTTGCTGGCGGAGCGCCTCGACCGGGCCGGCGCGGCCATCGAGCAGATCGAACTGCTGTTGAACATGCCGCAGGCCTCCGACGATCAAGCCGCCGGGTGGATGGGATTGCTGGCGGCGTGGCGGATCAAATACCTGGGGGATCTCCAGAAAGGCCGGGAGACCATGGAGGAACTGATTCGGCGCTATCCCCAAAGCACCCACGCCTTCGCCGCGCGGCGCCGCATCAACCTGATGGATCTGGAGGCAAAAATCCGCGCCGCGCGCTCCGCCGCGAACCTGCCGACGGAGAAACCCATCTCTCTGTCCCTCCCGCCCTGACCGCCCTTCTTCCGCGTCCAAGATGTGTTCCGATGATTGGGCTTGCATGGGGGGCCGGATGCCCTATTCTGGCTTGAAGTCTTGGAGCCAACCTCTCTTGGGGGAGGCAGAGTATGCTTTTTGAATGGAGGAGGTTCTGAGTCTTTCCACACCGGTCGTGAAGTCCGGGGTGAAAATACGGAAAATCAACCCTCAGTATAAAGTCGTTTAGCGAACAGTCTATATGAAAACAAATCTAATTTGTGCCTCAATCGTCCTGGTGGCAGGCTCAGTGCTTGCCGCCCCAAAGGACGATGTTAGCGCCGCGATCTCCAAGCTGGCCGCGGCTGACAATTATAGTTGGAAATCCGCCCCTGTGGTTGACCCCAACGCCCCAGCAGGGCCAGGTGGCCGCAGAGGGGGTGGCTTCGGCTTCTTTGGAGGTGGCGGCACGGTGGATGGAAAGACGCAAAAAGATGGTTTGATGGACGTCTTCGTCCCGGGGATGGCTGGTTTTGGCCGGAGAGGCGGTGGCGGCCCCGGCGGCCCTGGCGGCCCCGGCGGCGGCGGACCCGGTGGCGGCGGACCTGACTTCGGTGGCCCTGGCGGTCCCGGTGGCGGCGGTCCCGGCGGTCCCGGTGGATTTACTCCACAAATGATCACCAACGAAATCGTCATGATGGGCGAAAAGGGCGCCATCAAGACTACCAACGGCTGGCAGTCTTTTGCCGAAGCCTCCGCGCCACCTGCTGATAACGGCGATGGCGGCGGGTTTCCTAATTTTAATCCGAACATGATGGTGGTTAATACCGCTCAAAACATCAAGGCCCCTGCGGTGGAAGCCAAGGAACTCCTTGGTCTGGTCACCAATGTCACCGTGGCCGACGGCGTTTATTCCGGGACTCTGACGGAAGCAGGCGCCAAGGCCCGCCTGACTCCTGGCGGTTTCCCTGGCATGGGCGGCGGCGAAGGGCCTGAGATCACCGGCGCCAAAGGCTCCGTCAAGTTCTGGATCAAGGACGGCACCCTCGTCAAATACGAGTACAATCTGCAAGGGTCCATGGATATGATGGGTAATCCCATTGACATGAATCGCACCACCAGCGTGGAAATCAAGGATGTCGGCGCCACCAAGATTGCAGTGCCCGACGACGCCAAGAAGAAGATGTCCTGATCGGGATATTTTTTGGTTCCTGGATGACGCGAGCGTTCCGCCGGGCCGCCGGCCTGGCGAAAGGTCGAGCGCGATTTTCCTGTCAAAGCCGGACGAGTCCTTTCGGACTCGTCCGGTTCCTTTTTGGCCATGCGGCGCAGGAAGCCGGCGGAGGGCAGCTTGGTTGCTTTGCTTCGCTTGGCCCGCGCTGGCTTTCGCCGGTCCGCTCAGGAAGACGCCGTAGCAGTGCTGGCGCTGTGGCCGATGTCGGGCCATAGGCTTGACGCCACGCCGGGTTAAGGCATCGCCAAACCAGCTTGCCCTTTGCCCGAAAACGGGCATAGTAGTTGGCAGATGAAACGTTGCGAACCGGATTCGCGCACTTTGTTTTTTGCCAGATCATCTCCGGCCCATCTCACTTTTGTTATCATTAACGGAGTGAGCATGGAAATTGCAAGTTGTTGACATTTGGTTAGTTGCGCCCGTAGCTCAGTTGGATAGAGCAACTGCCTTCTAAGCAGTGGGTCGTGGGTTCGATTCCCGCCGGGCGCGCCATTGATGCGACCGCAACCGATTGAATCAAACGTGCTCACGCTCGATTACCTGGCCCAATTGGCCCAAACCCACCGCGAGGCCCTCGCCGCCCAGGTGCGTGAGTTTTCCATTGACGGCGAGACTTTCCGCTTCAATTCCGAGCCCGCCGTCATGGGTGTGATCAATCTTTCGCCCGACTCCTGGTACCGCGAAAGCGTCTGCCTCACGGCGGAACAGGCGGTCGCGCGCGGCCGGGTTCTCCGGGCGCAGGGGGCGCGCCTCATTGATGTCGGGGCGGAATCCACGCTCGGCCATGCGGCCCGGCTCGGCGGGGCCGAACAGAAGAACAAGTTGCTCCCCGTCATCCGCGGCCTGGCGGCGGAGAAGATCATCGTCTCGGTGGAAACCTACCAGCCCGCCGTGGCCCGCGCCGGCCTGGAAGCCGGCGCCCGCGTCCTCAATTTCACCGGAACTGAAAAAGCCGCCGAGGTCTTCCGCATCGCCGCGCATCATTCCGCTGCCGTGATTATTTGTTATGTGCAGGGGCGCCACGCGCGCGACGTGGGTGATTTTTGCTTCGCCGCCGATCCCGTCGCGGCCATGCGCGGCTATTTTTCGCGCCTGACGGATCTGGCCGCCAAAAACGGCGTGGACAAAATTGTCATTGACCCCGGCCTGGGCTTTTATTACCCGAACTTGCAGGACAGCGCGGTTCGTGTCCGCCACCAGATGAGCGTTTTTTTGAGCACCTTCCGGTTGCGCGCGCTGGGATTTCCGGTCTGCCACGCCCTGCCTCACGCCTTTGCCTGTTTCGGGGAGGAAGTGCGCGCCGCCGAACCTTTCTTTGCCGTGCTGGCGGCCTTGGGCAGGACCGATCTTTTCCGCACCCACGAAGTGCCGCGCGTCAAGGCGGTTCTCGACACGCTGCGCTGCTTTGGTTGACAAAGGAAGACGCCTTCCTCTCCGGACGCCGCCACCCATTCCTGGAGCGCATCCAGCCCATGAAGCCCGAGCGCCGCGCGAAGGCGGTCCGGCGTGTAACGATAGGAGAAAAACAGCCGGATGCTTTCGCCGGCGCGAAATGCAAGGGGTTCGCCCATAACAGTCAGCGCGCGGTCTTGTGTCAAATCGAAATAGGCCGCCACTCTTTTCAAGCCGGAGGCCGCATCCTCGATGGCGAAACGCACCGTCCCGTCTTCGGGCGCGAATCCCAGGTCGAAGAGAAATGCCGTCAGCCAGTCGCGAGTTGGCGGATTGTCGTATCCGGGGAGAATGCGCCTCATGCCGGCGGCATAGCCGGGGCCGGGCGCGAGGTTCGCGCTCAACAGCAGCACATCCCCGCCGCACATCAGGCCGGCCAATCGCGGCAGAATCGTTTCCGGCTCAAAATTGGGAATCATCCCGAAAAAGGTAATCAGCCGCGCCGCGCCGGTGTCGCGGTGCCGGCCAAACAGTTCGCGCCAATCCACGGCCAGGGCCAGATCGCAGATCAACGGAAAACAGGGCAAATTTCCGGCAGCTTCCAGCGCCGCCTGCCGCGCCGTCAGCGCCAGCGGCAGGCTCACGTCGCATGGCCGGTAGGACACCTTTTTCCCCTGCCCGGCCAGCAGGCGCAGCAGGCGGGCCTCCTTCTGGCCTCCGCCGCAGCCCAATCCGATCACCTCCGCCTGCCGCGCCGTCACCCGCCCGGCTGCGGCGGCAAAGGCGCTCCCGTAAATCGCCAGGCAATCGGGATCCGTGCGCGAGGGCGAAAAGCCCTCATGCAAGGCCAGCCACAATTGCGCCTGTTTATAGGAGCCGTAGTGGAATTTAGGATTGACACGGCGCGCGCACAGACAATCGAGCAATTCGCGCCGGACATTTTCCGGAAACTGGCTGGAATGAACCGTTACATCGGCCGATGCCATGCTGGAACCAATAAGCCAAAAGACGCAAAAAGCCATTGGAATCGGCGCGCCCGTTTGACGGGTTTCCAATTCCATGCCATATTGCTTCAATAAGAGTAGCTATTCTTTAAAATAAGTGAGACTTCTATGAAGAAAATTCCATTCCTGTGCCTGTCCTTTCTCCTTGCCGCCGGACTGGCCACCAGCGCCCCGGCGCAGACCCCGTCCAGTCCGTTGAAGTCTGCAATGGACCATTACCTGAACATCCAGAACGCCCTGGCCCGGGACTCGATGGAAAACGTCGCAGCCAACGCCAATGCCCTTGCCGCGCTGGCCCGCGAGAACCAAATCGAGGGGCTTCCGGGAACTGTAGCCGAAGAAGCTGCGGCGCTGGCGGAAGCCAGGCACATCTCGCAGGCGCGGGAGGCCTTCAAGCCCCTCAGCCGCTCGATGATCGCGTGCCTCAAGGCCGACCCCGCTCATTCGGGAACGTATTACGAGTTTTATTGCCGTCCCGCCAAAGCCAGTTGGTTGCAGACGGGCGACATGGCCATGAACCCGTATCTCGGCTGGCGCGCCGAAAGCCCAACATGGGGCTGGGCGTCTTCCGCCGTTGAAAAGGGCGAATTCGCCGGACGTTGACCGTGGCCAGGCGCAGAATCCAAAGATTCGAGCAGCGGGATGCCGGCCAAGACAACCGGAACGATCGCTCCAAGAGTTCGCCGATGATCGAGGGGGCAATCCCTCCGATCATCCGCAATGTGTGGGATTGCCGTTGAGCGGGTGAAGATGTCGCAGGCGCCACATGCCTTCGGCGGGGGACGCCGACGGGCGCGACCGGGATGGTGGAACTCCTCGAACACGCCGCCAGGCATCGTGGGCAACCCTCCCGCGCGCAGGGTGCAAGCCAGAATTCTTCAGAGGCAGTGGCGTCGCGCTGCGATGCCCGGACGGCGCGCCGCGCCATCCCTGCCAAAGCAAACGAGGCATTTTGTCCCGCGCTCCGGTGCGCATTATCGCCTTGACACACCTTGACACATTCGGCGAATTGCTGTATTGAGTATTGAAACAGAATGTGCAGAACCCTTGATCGCTTATGACAACACAACAATTCCCTCCATTCGATCTCGTCCGCCTCCTCCGCACCGTCTTCTCGCCGCTGCCGGGCGAGCGCGTCGCCATCCTCATTGATCTGGCCGATCCCAGGTTGGTCCGCGACTTTGCCTTCCTCAAAGACCCGGCCCTGACCATCCAGCGCCATGCCTACGAGGTCTTCTATCAGGGACTGAAAAATGGCGGCTTGGCCGAACTCAAACTCACCGGCGGCGACCTGTTCGCCTATCAGATCACCGGCGGCAGCAATCTCGACCTGCCCGATCAGGCCTTCGATCCCCGCGGAAATGAATTGAGCCTCGAGGCGGATGTCTATCCCAAATACGACATCATACTCTGCATCTCCACCTGTTCCGCGACCGCGCCTTTGACCGCTTTTGCCAGGCGTTTCGGTTTCCGCGGCGCCACCTTGCACGGTCTCAACGACATCATCCTGCGCACGGGCCTCGCGGTGGACTACAACGCCGTCAGCCGCCAGGCCGAAAAACTCCGCCTCGGTCTGACCCGCGCCGATTCCTTTGAAATTGACTTCCTTCTCCTTGGCCAAAAACACACCCTGAAACTCATCTGCGGAAGGCAGGAAGCCCAGAAGAGCCACGGTCTTTGCCCCTACGGCAAGCCCGACGTGGCCAATCTTCCCGCTGGCGAAGTCTATTTCGTCCCGCACGACGCCGAAGGCGTTTTTCCGCTCCGCTACGAGGACGGCACCATCGGCCTGATGCAAGTCTCCGGAGGCCGCATTCAAAAAGCCGTTCTCGCCCACGGACGGCAAAGCGAAGTGGACGCGCACAACCGCAAGCTCCTCTCCGATCCCGTCACCGGCCAAATCGGCGAACTCGGTTTTGGCACGCAGGAACTGCCGGCGTCAGGCCGCGACATCCAGGACGAAAAAATTCTCGGCACCCTGCACGTCGCCACCGGGCGCAGCGACCACCTGGGCGGCGCGCTCACCCCGGATAAATTCGCCTCCGCCAAAAACGCCACCCACGACGACATTCTCTTTTCCCCGACCAAAACCCCGGAAATTCGCGTGCCGCAGGTCAGAATGCAGCGTGGCAGTCAACACGAAATAGTGATCGAGGACTACCGCCCGTCCGCCTACCTGAGCCGGCTGCTCGCCGATCCATAAACATGCCCGCCGACTATTATGAGAGCGACCGCGCCGCCGCGGAATATCTTCTGTTTCACTACGGCGGTGCGGATCGTTCCAATTTTCCCGTCCGTTGCGTCGCTCAACTGGAGGCAGGCCGTCTTCCCGCGCCCGCCCGCGCCCTGGACCTCGGTTGCGCCGTGGGACGCTCCAGCTTTGAACTGGCCCGGTTCTGTGGCGAGGTGGTGGGAATTGACGCCTCGGCCCGGTTCATTGCCATCGCCCGCCAGTTGCAAAAAAAAGGGACCTTTCCTTTCCAATCTGTCGAAGAAGGCGCGCTGACCCGCTCCCGCCGCGCCGTGGTGCCCGGCGGAATTGACCGCCGGCGCGTCCGGTTCGAGCGCGGCGACGCCATGAATCTCCCGCGCAGCCTGGGCCTGTTCGACGTGATTCTCCTGGCAAATTTAATTGACAGACTCAGCGATCCGCGGAAATGTCTCGACTCACTGCCCCTCTTGCTGCGCCCCGGCGGCCAGCTCCTCGTCACATCGCCATGGTCCTGGCTGGTGGAATACACCCCACGCCGCTGCTGGCTGGGCGGTTTCCGCCGCAAGGGCCGTCCCGTCAAGACCTTCGACACCCTGCGTCAGATACTGTCCCCCCACTTCCGGCTCGTCCGCCGCCGCGATCTTCCCTTTCTCATCCGCGAACACGCCCGCAAGTTTCAACTCGGCTTCGCCGACGCCAGCCTGTGGGTCCGCAAAGAAGACTGAATCAATTGGGTGCAAGACAGAATTCTTCAGAGGATAGGGGCGTCCCGCCGGGACGCCCGGACGCCTCGGCGAGGCGTCCCTACCAAGGTAAGCGAAGAATTTTGTCCTGCACCCAATCAATTTGCCTGAATCAATTTGCCTTGGGAGAAAGAGAGGGTAAATTCAAGCTCGTGAGCACCGTTCAAGAAATCGAAGCGGCCATCCAGTCTTTGGCGCCCCAAGAAAGGGAAAGATTGATCAAGGATCTGCCCTCCATTCTGCCCGAACTGGATGGAGATGCCGAGTGGGAGCGTCTCATCGCCGACCCGCGTCCCCGCCCCGCGCTTAGCGATCTGGGGGATGAGATCGAGGTAAAAATGAAATCCAACCCGGCGCAAATCCCCGAAATGACGGAGCAGGACTTTGAGCAGGCCTCGTGACGACGCTGGCTGGAGATTAGCTTGAAAATGCGGGTTTGAAACGCATGTCAAATAGAAGAGGATTTGGATATGGGTATGGATCGGCAATCACCAAGATTTCGACAGACAGTTCCCGGCCTGAGCAACCTGAAATATTGCCCTCCCTCACCCGCTTTTTCCGCGCGGTCGCGGGCGCAGATGGACGATGGTCGCGCCCGTCCCGCCGAAGTGGGCCGAGGCCAGCGAAAAGCCCGACACGCCGGGATGACGGGCGAGAATGGCGTGGACGCTGCGTTGCAGATTGCCAATGCCTTTGCCGTGAATGATGCGCACTTCCAACAGTCCCCGTTCCTGGCAGGCCGCGAGCCATTCGGGAACCAGATCGCCAACGTCGCGCGGACGGAAGGTGTGCAAATCCAGGACTCCGTCCATCGGCAATTCGACGGGAGCATCATCGTTTGGAATTTCAGGGCGCATGGCGGCGGCTGTTCTTGCGCCGGCTCAAGGCTGGCCGGGCGGCTTGGGCGGGCCGGTGCTGGCGCGGAGGATGATTTCCGCCGGCAGACGCCGCGCCTCGGCCGGTTCGCCGCGCAGCAGCTTTTGCATGATCTCCACCGCCGCCGCGCCCACGCGCCATTTCGGCTGATGCACCGTCGTGAGCGGGACGCGAAAATTCTCGCTCATGAAAATGTCGCCGAACCCGGCCACCGAAAGGTCCTTTGGAATTTGCAGTCCCTGGTTCAAAAACACCCTGGCCGCGCCCATGGCGGATAAATCGCTGGCGCTCTGCACGGCGGTGATGGACCGGCCCTCGCGCAGGATTTGATGGGCGGCCTTTTCCCCTTCCTCCAGAGTCGAGCCGGCGTTGAAGAGCAGGCTGTCCTCGCACGGCACCGCGGCTTCGCGCAGGGCGCGGCGATAGCCCTCCAACCGTTCCGAGGCCCAGGGCGCGCTGCTGGGGCCGCACAGGTAGGCGATTCGCTTGTGGCCCAGCTCCAGCAAATGCCGCGTGAGCAAAACGCTGCCTTGCAGATCATCGCTTTCGACGTTGGAAAAACCGGCGCAGAAGGGCGCGCGTTGCCCGAGCACCACGACCGGCGTGCGCCGCCGCGCCAAATCCTCGTAAATGGCCGCCGTCGGGGCCAGCCGGTAGACCGGGAAAATGAAAAGCCCGTCCACCCGCCGCGAAAGCAGCCGCCGCACGCAGGCCTCCTCGCTCTCGGCCAGGTTCAAGTCCTGCATCAGAATCAAATCATAGCCCAGTTCGCGCGCCCGGTCTTCGATGGCTGAAACGGTGCGGGCCAGGATGGGGTTGGCCAGGCTGGAGAGAACCAGGCCCAGCAGCCTGGTCGTGCGGTTGCGCAGGCTCTGCGCCATGAAATCCGGCACGTAACCCATCTGTTGGGCCAGCAGCTTCAGCCGCGCGCGCGTCGGCTCCGCCACATCGGCAGCGCCGCGCAGGGCCTTGGATACCGTCATCACGCACACGCCTCCGCGGGCGGCGATGTCTTTCAAGCGCACCATCTGTTCTATAAATTTGAAGTTTTTAGGGTTCCCCTCTTCATCATAATCTTAATCATAATCTTAATCCCAAAAGAGCAAGATTTAGATTGAGGTCGAACATACAGTCAATTAAATGAATCACCGTCTCGACTGGATCAGCGCGCGAAAGCGGTGGCCGAGGTGTTCCGGATGAGTCAGCGTCTGAAACTGGCGGATTTGCGCGAAGGTCCAGGCGTCGAACCCCGCCTTCTGCATCAGGCCCCGCCGAAAAATTTCTGTCAAGAATTTCGATTGCCGGAGCACGCCCTCCGTGCCCAGTCCGGCCGCCTCTCCCGCCTCCCGCAGCAAAAAGAAATTGACGTGCGCGGTGAGGTCCTGTCCGCCGGGATGGCCCAGGATGTCCGCCGCAAGACGATGTCCGGCGTAGGCGCGCAAGCTTCCTCCGCCGCGCGCGGGATCGAGCCACTCCTGACCGTCCCAACCGTAGTCCAGGGCCAGGAGTTTGCCGCGCTCCAGGCTGGCGGCGGCGCGGGACCACCATTGGATGGCCGCCGGCGAAAACTCGATCAGATGCCCGTCCGGCAACACCGCCTCCACCCCGGCGGGAAGGCGCGGGAGGAGGGCGGCGGCTTCATGTGACAAATGCCCCTTTTGCCAGACGAAACCCTCCCCGCTCCAGTTCACCCGCCATTCCCGCCATTGTTTGCCGGCCGCCTCCCAAAACAGGCGATGCACGGGCATGGCGTCCAGCAACTCGTTGCAAAAAATGACGCCCTGGACGGGGCGCGAACCCCGCCCGCCGAAGTCGCGCGCCCATGTCACATTCGTGAATTCATTCGACAATTTCCGCTCCTGCCAGGCGCGGCGGCCGGGCGACGGCTCGATGATGCGGTAATCCAGGCGCGCGAAGACGCCGGGTTGGCGCGCGCGCAGCCAGCGCAAGACATCCAGCGCCAATTGCCCGTCGTGCGCGCCCGCTTCCACCAGTTGCCAGGGACCGTCGGCCGGCGGCGCGATTTCCTCCAGCCATTGGGCAAATTGACAGGCCAGCAATTCGCCAAAAACCGGGCCGACGCTGACGCTGGTAAAGTAGTCGCCGCGCCGGCCAATCTGGCGGGGCCGTTCGTAATAGCCGCAATCCGGCGCGTAAAGCGCCAGTTCCATGAACCGCGCGAAGGTGAGCGGCCCGCCGCGGGCGATTTCCTGGCGGATGTCCGCACCGGGCCGTTGCGTGTCGCATTTTTGGAAAGCCATGTCCATTGTTTAAGGAGATGTCAGAAAAATGGAATCATTTATACATTATCATTATTGAAGGTTCCGCTTTGGCTTGCGCTTTCGGCCGGACATGGTACAAAGATTGCCACAAGTTGGCAACCTGAAGGACCGATATGGCCCAAATTGACGCATTATTTAATTTGATGTTCAGCGAGAAGGCCTCCGACCTTCATCTCTCCTCCGGCAACCCGCCGATCCTCCGCATCAACGGCGAGCTGACGCGCGTGGACGTCCCGCCGCTGCAGGACGAGCAGCTCAAGATGATGCTCTACGAAATCGCCCCGGAGTACAAGATCAAGACCTTCGAGGAAACGCAGGACATTGACTTCGGCTACGAGATCAGCGGCATCTCGCGCTTTCGCGCCAATTTCTTCACCCAGAAAAACGGCATCGCCGCCGTCTTCCGGCAGATCCCCAGCACGGTGCTCTCGTTCGAGGACTTTGAAAAAATCGGCGCGCCTTTCCCGCCGGTGCTTAAAAAATTCGCCATGCTGCACAAGGGGTTGGTCGTTGTGACCGGCCCGACCGGCTCGGGCAAATCCACCACGCTGGCGGCCATCGTGGACTACGCCAACAAAAACCGGCGCGATCACATCATCACCATCGAGGACCCCATCGAATTTGTCCATGAGAGCAAGAGCTGCCTGGTCAACCATCGCGAAGTGGGCGTGCATACCAAGTCCTTTGCCAGCGCCCTGCGCGGGGCGTTGCGGGAGGACCCGGACATCATCCTGGTGGGGGAGTTGCGCGATCTGGAGACGATCGAACTGGCGCTGACGGCGGCCAGCACCGGGCACCTGGTTTTCGGCACCTTGCACACGCAGAGCGCGGCCAAGACGGTGGACCGTATAATTGACGTATTTCCCGCCGATCAGCAGAACAAAATCCGCGCCACCTTGTCCGAATCGGTCAAGGGGGTCATCGCCCAGAACCTGTTCAAGCGGGTGGACAAGAAGGGCCGGGTGGCCGCGCTGGAGATCCTGGTCTTCAACACCGCGGTGGCCAACATGGTGCGCGAAGGCAAGACGCACCAGATTCCCGGCATGATCCAGGTCGGCAAGAAATACGGCAACACGCCGCTGGACGATTCCATCATGGACCACCTGAAAATGAAGCGCATTTCGCCGGAGGAAGCCTACGAGAAGTGCCTTGACAAGAAAAAATTCCGCCCCTTCCTGACCAACCCGCCCGATGAGGACGAGATGTAACCGGCCGGAAGGCGCGCATAGGATTTGCCTTTTTAAGATCATACGCTTTAAATGACACGAATATGCGGCGCAGCGAACTGGACTACATTCTGGCGATGATGCTGGGCCTGGACCGGCAGACGGAGACGGTGATCCGCCGCCGCCGGGATGTCTCGGACTTGAATTTCACCGTGGACAAGCCGCTGCAAATCGAACAGGCGGGCGAGTTGATCCCGGTCAGCTTTTATCCTCCCATCGAGAAATTGACGCCATATCAAACGGAGATGATCGCGTTGAATTTGATCAACGGAAACCCCCGGCTGACGGAGGACTTGATCCGCAACGGCTCCTGCGATTCCGCCTACAGCCTGGGCAGCGAGGCCCGCTTCCGCGTCAACATCTTCTCCCAGCGCGGCCGGCTGTCCGTCGTTCTGCGCAAGCTCAACACCAGCATCCCGACACTGCAACAGCTTGAGATGCCGGTCATTTTCAGCGAAGTGTGGAAGGAGAAAACCGGCCTGGTGCTGGTCACCGGAGCGACCGGCTCCGGCAAGTCCACCACGCTGGCCGCGCTGCTCAACGAGATCAACGAAACCAAGTCCCTCCACGTCATCACCCTGGAAGACCCGGTGGAATTTGTCCATCCGCAAAAGAAATCCACCTTCAATCAGCGCGAAATGGGGAGCGATTTCAGCACCTTTGCCACCGGCTTGCGCGCCGCCTTGCGCCAGGCGCCCAAGGTGGTTCTGGTCGGCGAAATGCGCGACCGGGAGACGGTGGAAATCGGCCTGAGCGCCGCCGAAACGGGCCACCTGGTCATGAGCACCCTGCACACCGTGGACGCCGGCCAGACCGTCAACCGCATCCTCGGCATGTTCGAGACCGAGGAGCAGGAACAGGTGCGGGTGCGGCTGGCCGACACGTTGCGCTGGGTCATCAGCCAGCGGCTGGCCCCGAAAATCGGCGGCGGGCGCTACGCCCTGATTGAAATCATGGGCGCCAATCTCCGCACCAAGGACAGCATCATCCACGGCGAAAGCGAGGGCAAGAGCTTCTACGAAATCATCGAAGCCAGCCACACTTTCGGCTGGCGCAACTTCGACCAGGCCTGCCTGGAAGCCTACGAACAAGGACTGATCACCGAGGAAAGCGCCCTCCTTTACTGCACCAAGCGCGGCGTCGTCTCGCGCAATATTGACAAGATCAAGAAGGTGCGCGGCGAATCCCCGATGCATTCCGACCTGCAAATGCGGAAGGAAACTCCCACCACGCGCAAGGGGGCGCCCCCGTCTCTCCCCGCCACGTTCAAGTTGAAGACCTGAAATATGAGCGAGGAATTTGATTTCGTCGGTCCGAATGACCTGCCGGCCCTGCTGGCCATCACCAACCCGCAGGCCCTGGCGTCCGTCAAGAATACGCTGGTCGAAATGGGCTACAAAGTGCATGTCGTCGAAACCCATCTCCAATTCGAGACGCGTTACAACCAGATCAATTACCAGGTCGTGGTGATGGAGGACACCTTCGCGGGAAACCCGATGGAGCCAAACCCCAGCCTGCAGCTCCTGCAGGAGCTGCCCATGGCCCAGCGCCGCTATGCCAACATCTTCCTGCTCGGCGGGGCCTTTGAAACGCTCAACACGCTCCAGGCCTTCGCCCAAAGCGTCCATTGCGTTGTCAATTATTCGGAAATCCCCATGATCGGCCAGTTGATCCAGAAAACCATCGCCGAGAACAACCTGTTCCTCAACACCTTCCGCGAAGTCGAGCACCGCGTTCATCAAAAGGTCTCCTGACGCGATTGCCGATGACAAATTTTCAATGACCAATGCTCAATCTTCGGCAACGGCATTGTTGCAAAGGTCAGCGGCAAGGCGGAAGTCATTTTTGAAGTGGCACCCGGAAAGCGCAATTCTTGAAAACAATTGAGAATTGAAAATTGAGAATTTGTCATCGGCTATTGGAGAGAAGGCGGCCCAGGTATTGGCCGGTGCAGCTTTCGGCAACGCGGGCCACTTTTTCCGGCGGGCCTTCGGCGACGACGCGCCCGCCCGCTTCGCCGCCTTCCGGGCCAAGGTCTATGATCCAGTCGGCGGTCTTGATCACGTCCAGGTTGTGCTCGATGACCAGGAGGGTGTTGCCGGAATTGCGGAGTTTGAAGAGGACGTCCAGCAGCTTGGCCACGTCGTGGAAATGCAGGCCGGTGGTCGGCTCGTCCAGGATGTAAAGCGTATGGCCGGTTTCCTTCCGGCTCAACTCGGCGGCCAGCTTGATGCGCTGGGCTTCGCCGCCGCTCAGGGTGGTGGCGGACTGGCCCAGGCGCACGTAGCCCAGGCCCACCTCGGCCAGAGTGAGGCAGGGATTGAAAATTTTCGGCACGGCGCGAAAGAAGGAGACGGCCTCATCCACCGTCATGTCCAGCACGTCGGCGATGTTCATCCCCTTGAAATGGATTTCCAGGGTTTCGCGGTTGTAGCGGCGGCCGTGGCAGGCCTCGCAGGTGACATAGACGGGCGGGAGGAAGTGCATTTCGATTTTGATCAGCCCGTCGCCCTGGCATTTTTCGCAACGGCCGCCCTTGACGTTGAAACTGAAACGGCCCGCCTCGTAGCCGCGAATCTTGGCGGACGGCAATTTGGCAAACAGATCGCGGATCTGGTTGAACATGCCGGTGTAGGTGGCCGGATTGCTGCGCGGCGTGCGGCCAATGGGGGTCTGGTCAATGACAATCACTTTGTCCAGCATCTCGTAACCGCGGATCAGCCGGTGGCGGCCCGGTTGCTCCTTGGAGCCGTAGAACTTGCGGAACAGGGCGCGGCGCAGAATGTCGTCCACCAGGGTGCTCTTGCCGGAGCCGCTCACGCCGGTAACGGCGGTCAACGCCCCCAGCGGGAAGCGGACGTTGATGTCCTTGAGATTGTTTTCGCGCGCGCCGATGATTTCCAGCCAGCCGCGCTCGGCGCTGGGTTTGAAGCGGCTTCGCGGAACGGCGATTTTCAGCTCGCCCTTGAGATATTGGCCGGTCAGGGAACGGGGTTCGGCCTCCAGGTCGGCGACACGGCCCGCCGCGACCAGTTCGCCGCCGCGCACGCCGGCGCCCGGCCCCAAATCCAGCAGATAATCGGCGCGGCGGATGGTTTCCTCGTCGTGCTCGACGACGAGGACGGAATTGCCCAGGTCGCGCAAGCCCTCCAGGGATTGGAGAAGGCGCTCGTTGTCGCGCTGATGCAGGCCGATGCTCGGCTCGTCAAGAATATAAAGGACGCCGACCAGCCCGGCGCCAATCTGGGTGGCCAGCCGGATGCGCTGGGCCTCACCGCCGCTCAACGTGCCGCTTTCGCGGTCCAGGGTGAGGTAGCCCAGGCCGACATTTTTCAGGAAACCGAGGCGGGCGCGAATTTCCTTGATCAGGTCGGCGGCGATTTTGCGCTGGAAATCTGTCAATGGCAAATTCGCGAAGAAATCGTCCGCCCGCGCGATGGAAAGCGCGCAGACGTCCATGATGGAAAGGCCGGGGAGGACGGGGGGCGTTGGGATTTCGGGCACGGCGGGCAGTCCCGACTTGTCGGGAGCCCTACCTAGCGGCGGCGGGGTTTCCGGTGGGGCGGCAATGGGTGGGGGATTTGGATTAAGATTAAGATTAGGATTAAGATTAGGATTCGGGGTGGGTAGTGCGACGCCGAGGCGGACGGCGAGGATTTCCGGCTTGAGACGGCGTCCGCCGCAGGCTTCGCAGTGCTGCGGGTTCATAAAGCCCTTGAGCCGGTTGCGGGTGAATTCGCTTTCGCTCTCGGCGTAAAGGCGTTCCAAATTGGGAATGACGCCCTCAAACGGACGGCTGACTTTGCTGGCGTTGCCGGCGCGCCAGAAGGTGAACTGGACGCTTTCCTCGCCGGTGCCGTGGAGGAGTTTTTGTTTGAAATCGTCGGGCAGGCCCTTCCAGGGAGTTTCCAGGCTTTGGCCGAATTGAGCGGCCATGCCGCGCAGCAGACTTTTGTAATAAACCATCATGCGCTTGCCGCCGCGCCGCCAGGGAAGAACAGCGCCATTTTCCAGCGACTTGTCCGCGTCCGGCACGATCAGGCGTTCGTCGAAGACCATCTTCTGGCCGAGTCCGTGGCAGACGGGGCAGGCCCCGGCAGGCGCGTTGAAGGAGAAATGTTTGGGCGTCGGCGTTTCGAAACTCAGGCCGCTGGCGGGGCTGTAGTTGCGGTTGGAATGAAGGGCCTCGGCCCAGGGACCGGCCAGGGCGGCCTGGGGCGGCTGTTGCAGCAGCAGCAGGCGGCCTTCGCCCCACTTGAGGGCGGTTTCGACGGAATCGCTCAGGCGGAGGCGGATTTTTTCGTCAATAACCAGACGGTCCACAATGACTTCGATGGTGTGGCGGAGTTTGGGATCGAGCTTGACGCGGGTGTTGCTGCTCAGTTCGACGAACTGGCCGTCCACTCGGGCGCGGACAAAGCCCTCGCGGGCCAGGCGCTCGATGACATCGCGGAATTCCCCCTTTTGCGCCGTCACGACCGGGGCCAGGAGCATGACGCGCGTTTTGGGCGGAAGGGCCAGGATTTTGTCCACGATGTCGCTGGTCGTTTGGTGGGTGATGGGCTGGCCGCTGACGGGGCAATAGGGCTGGCCGACATGGGCGAAGAGAAGGCGGAGATAATCGTAAATCTCGGTCGTGGTGGCGATGATGGAGCGCGGATTGGCCCCGGAAGCGCGCTGTTCGATGGCGATGGCGGGGGAGAGGCCCTCGATGAAATCAACGTCCGGCTTTTCCATCTGATCCAGGAACTGGCGCGCGTAGGCGGAGAGGGACTCGACATATTTGCGCTGGCCTTCGGCGTAAATGGTGTCGAAGGCAAGGGAGGACTTGCCCGATCCGCTCAAGCCGGTGATGACCACCAGTTTGCCGCGCGGGATGGAGAGCGTCAGGTTCTTGAGATTATGCTGGCGCGCCCCGCCAATTTTGATGAATTCGACGGCCATGAGTGGTGAATTTCGCCATCAAGACATTTGGTTAGCCTACCCCAAGGCGCGGAAATAAAAAATGATAAAGTGTATTCTTACCCTGATTCGCTTGGATTGGCCCTGATTCAGACCTTGTCAGTTCGGGCCAAGACTCTCGCGCAGGCCGCCGGGAGCGCAGAGCGTGCGAAAGGGGCCTGCGGGGCGGGGGATCCCGTGGTCATGGCGATTCCACCGAAACAGCGAGGAATCCTTTTGCCGCAATAATTTTTTTTTATTTTTTTTACCTTCATTTGCCTTCATTTGCCTTCAGCAGCCTTCATTTGCCTTCATTGGTGAAGGTTCCGAGAGAGGGTTTGGAGGGGTTTTTCGCCGTCCCGCCCGCTCGGCCTGGGCCAGTTGGAGCTGGCTGGGGCTTCCGCCGCCGCCTGCGGCTATGGCGAGACGAGTCCGCCGTCGCCTGCGGCGAGACGAGTTGCGGGAGGGGGAATTGACGGCGCCTGCGTTTCTCATGCTTGGAAAGTGAACCATAGATGCTAATTTTTGTCAAGGGATAGTTGAAGAAAAGGCAGAATTAAGAATGCAGAATGCGAGGATTTTACCACGGATTTGTGCGGTGATTTCGTCTGGCTTCCTGGCTCGCGCAGTCGCGGTGATCGCCGAGGGAAACAGATCCAATGGCGACTGGTACTCCCCTGAAAACATAGAAGAACCATTTGAACCACGGATTTCGCGGATTGCGGCAAGAAAAGCGGTCACCGGCTCATCACAGCTGTCGAACGTATCTTTTCAATGGGTAAACTCTCCTTGCTCGGCTTGCATTAGAAAGCCCCGTCGCGTACATTGGCAACATGACATCAGTGGAAATCATTGAGGAGATTAAACGCCTGCCCCGTGCGGAACAGGATCGAGTCATTGATTTTGTTCGAAAAGCCGGGGAAGTCCGCCGCCTCACCCCAGACGAGTTGGGCGAACTGGCAAGACAAATGGTCGAGGCGAAAGATTCCCGCGAAGCCGACCGTTTGCAGACAGAGATTATGCGTGGATTCTACGGCGGGCCAGCCGATGCCTAAAATTCGTCGCGAGAAACTCCCTGATCGGCTCCTTGCCCATCTCCTGGCGCGAATGCGCGAGCGAAGCATTTCCTACGAACAACTCACCCTGCTGGCGCGTTGGCTGGACAGCGAACCTGAGGTTCCGGCAGCCAGGTGGTTTAAGAGATTTCCCGGCTTTACAGTTTGCGGTGAGGGGGAGTTGGTCAGAATTTTTCTGATTGCCGGTCAAGCGCCTGATGGACACGAAATTGTATAAACACAAGAGTTAAACAAAATTCCCCGCAATCTCCCAAGCGCCGAAACCATGTCCAACGCGGCGGCACAAAGTTGCTTTGGATTCCTTCGGCGACCATTCTGGGAACGATGGCGTCAACCTTATTTGGCACACACCTGAGCGAGCTGACGATGCCGACCGGCTTCAATTCGCCGATGGATTATCTGCTGTTCCGGCTTAGGTTGACCAGGCGTCCTACCCGGGCTTCCCATGTCAGGACCTTCAATTCCGGGCGCTCGCCGCGCGGGATGACCGGACGTTTGGACACCGGCCTGGAGCCGTTCTTTCCGGCGTTTAGCCCCACGACCTTGAGGTCAGGCTCCGTGTCCCAAGTTTCCACCGGCATTGTCTGTGTGTTGACTCTCATAATGCACGCAATGCAAACGCACTGCCTTCCTACCTCAAAGCATGGCCGATGCCACAATACGGCAAGCGCATCCTGCCTGCGCAACCAGTTCTAAATGAACCACTTGCAACAAAACCATTTTCCGATGGCAATTGCACAATAAAACATTCGCGCGAAATCTCGTCAAAAATGCGTGAAATTGACGCCGGAGAGCGCGATCCGCATAAGATGCCTATCTGCCAAAGCCCGCTGGAGAGTTGCCGGGATGTCATGCGTTTGGAGGCATCAGGCAGTTGTCGTTGATCAAGCCGTCGGCGCCGAGGCGGAGAAGGCCGGCCTGGGCTTCCGTCAGGTTGCGGTTCAAATTCGTCTTCACTGCCCGGGCAGGGTTTCTGGGCAGAATGATGCGCGCTCCGGCCATGACGTAAGCCAGCCATTGCCGCATGGCCAGGCTGCTGTGGAGCGGCACGGGAAGCCGGAGCGCGTCCTGTTGGGTCAAGTCGTGGCATCGGCCGGTGAAGGCCGCGCCGGCCAGCCAGTTCTCGTGTGTATTCATCATGCCCTTGGCGCATCTGCCGGCGCGGCCGCGGTAGGTGATCGTCGCGATATCGTCCGGGCTGGCGCTGTTAAAGCGCAGCAGCGCCGGGGAGGATTCTTCCTTCAGCACCGCCTCCAGCGATTCGACCCGCACTCCGTCCAGGCCGGACAACCGGGACTTGCCGCCCTTGACGAAGACCACCTGCGTGTTCACCAATCCGTGCCGCCTGACATCCAGTCGCTTGGCCGCCTTCCGATCCGCCATCAGCGCCTGCGGAGCGCAATCTCGCAGAATATGGCAAAGGTTGTCGTCCCGGATGGAAGGGCTTTCCGCCACGACAATGGCCCCCGCCTTCCAAACCGCAAAGCAGGCGGCGATGAACTCCAGGGAATTGGAGAGCAAAATCAGCACCCGGTCGCCCGGCACCACGCCATGACTGAGGAGACTTTGCGCCAAGCGGTCCGAGGCCTGGTCGAGTTCTTGGTAAGAAGCGCTCGCGCCGCCGCAGACGATGGCCTTCTGCTCCTTCCACTTCTGCGCCGACCGCCGGAGGATGTCCGGCAGAATGCTCGGTTTAATGTTCATAACGCGCCTCATCTTTCCTCAACCTCCTTCACAGCCATTGCCAGGATCGTACCGGCCCGACGCTCAACATCTTCTTCAGATAATCAAAGGGAAAGCAGTCTGATCCAGCCTGGAGGGGATAATCCAAAATTGCTAATGGCATGGGCATAAGCAAGCATACCTCAAGCCAATTCGTGAGGGGACGCTCCCGGCCTTCGTCATGGGCTATGTAAATAGTGGCAAGGCAACGACTTGTGAATTTTACCATTCTTCCGAATCAACCGCTGGAATAGAATTCCGAGGATTAGAAAGTGTAGTCAAGTCCGACAAAAATCAGCACGGCGACAAATTTCGATACCTATCTGCTTGATTTGCAATAAGTTGTGATGATTGAGCCAAAGTGTAATGTTTCCCCTCACTTTCCGCCGCCAATCCTGGTCGAAAAGAAAGATTGCGTTTGCGGCATTTCAAAACACCCTGTCGCTCAAGCAATGAATTGTTTTGTGACAGGAGCCTCCGGTTTTGTTGGAGCCAATCTGGTGCAGGAACTGGCCGCGCGCGGCCATCGCGTGAAGGCCCTGCTGCGGCCGGGGGGCGACCGGCGCGGCCTGCAGGGGGCCGATTACGAGGCGGTTGCCGGCGACCTCTCCCGGCGCGACCTGCTGGAGAAAGCCATGCGCGGCTGCGACTGGTGTTTCCACGTTGCGGCCAGTTATCACCTTTGGCTGCGCGATTACGCCCCGATGTATGCCGCCAACGTCGAAGGCACGCGCCACGCCATCGAAGCCGCCGCCGGCGCGGGTTGCAGCCGGATTATTTACACCAGCACGGTGGGTTGCATCGGCCTGCCGCGCGCCCGCGGCGGAAAAGTCATTCCGACTGACGAAACCACGCCCGTCAGCGCCGCCCAGATGAGCAACCATTACAAGCGCTCCAAATGGCAGGCGGAGGAGGTGGCGCGCCAATTTGCCGCCCGTGGCGCGCCCGTGGTCATTGTCAATCCCAGCACCCCCATCGGCCCGCGCGATGTCAAGCCCACCCCGACGGGCAAAATCATCCTCGATTTTTTGAATCGCAAATTGCCGGCCTATCTCGATACCGGTTTGAACTGGGTCCATGTCCGCGACGTGGCGGCCGGACACATACTCGCGGCGGAAAAAGGCCGGCTGGGCGAGCGCTACATCCTGGGCAATGCCGAGGGCAACTGGACGATGCGCGAAACCCTGGCCGTCCTTGAGGAACTGAGCGGCGTCCCCGCTCCCAAGCTGCGCGCGCCTTACGCGGCGGCCTTTTTGGCCGCCTGCGCCAACGAGGCTCTTTCCGCGCTGACCGGCCAGGAACCCAAGGCCCCCCTGGCGGGCGTGCGCATGGCCCGATACAAGATGTTTTTCAATCCGGCCAAAGCCATCCGCGAACTGGGCCTTCCGCAGACACCGCCGCGCCGGGCGTTTGCCGACGCCATTGAGTGGTTTCGGAACGGCTTTCGAGGCTGAGAAACAATATCATGGCGGAAATGACCGGCCGGAGGCGCCCTGATCATTAGCGACAAGCACGAATTGCCATCGAACGGGTGAACTTGTCGGCGGCGTAACGTTGCGTCGGCGAGACGCCGACGCATGCGACCGAGACGGTCGCGCTCCCCGGAAAGTCGCTAACGATTCGGGGAGGCGCGATAAGAAGTGCTTTGGTTTTAAGAGATCGTGCGTTACGTTGAAGAAGAAAAAGGATGAATTTTCGAGGCAGATTATATAAGGCGGGCCTGCTTGGATTGGCGGCGGTGCTTTTTTGCGGCTCCTCGCAAATGCAATCGCAGTTGAACAAGAAACGCGCCCAATACGGTTTCACCCGGCTGCCGCCCCTGGCCAACGCGCCGCCGCTGCTGGCCTTCACCACCGTGGCGCTGGGCGGATTCCGCGGCCTTATTTCCAACGCCCTGTGGATGCGGGCCAACGAGTTGCAGGAACAGGACCGCTTTTTTGAAATGGTCCAGTTGTCCGATTGGATCACGACGCTGGAGCCGCATTACAGCGAAGTCTGGCGGGAGCAGGCCTGGAACATGGCCTGGAACATCTCGGTCAAGTGCAAGGACTTCGAGGACCGCTGGCGCTGGGTGCAGCGTGGCATCGCCCTGCTGCACAAGGGCCTGCAATACAACCCGGCCGATCCCAGAATCTACCAGGACCTCTCCTGGATATTCCGGTTCAAAATCGGCCAGAACCTGGACGACGCCCACATGTACTACAAAATCCACTGGGCGCAGCAAATGCAGGACGCGCTGGGCGGGCGGCCCGACTTCGCCGCCCTGCTCAATCCGCGGACGCCGGAGGAGCGGGAACGCGTCAAGAAATTGAAAGAGGTTTATTTCATGGACCCGGCCTTCATCCAGCAGCTTGACAAGACCTACGGGCCGCTGGACTGGCGGCTGCCCGACGCCCACGCCATCTATTGGGCGGAATTGGGCGTTCGCGACGGCAGCGAGGAGAACAAGGAGATAGTCCGCCGATTCGCCGAATCGGTCATGCAACAGGCCTGCCGGCGCGGCGGCGCGCTGCCGCCGTGGGTGACCAACATCACGCCGGACACTTTCATCCTTTGGCCCAATTTGGACCTGGTGCGCAAGGTCAACGCCGCCTACGAACGGACCGCGCAAGCGGAGCCGGAGAGGAAGGAGATGGTGCGAACCGCGCAAAAGAATTTTCTCAAGGAGGCGGTCGTCCTCTTGTATGAGTACAATCGCGAGAACGAGGCCTCGCAGTGGTTCAATTTTATGAAGGCCAATTTCACCAACGCCCTCATCGGGGCGGAAACCAATCTCACCGTCGAAGAATATGCCTTCAAACAAATCCAGTCGGAGATCGGGGAACTGGATCAAGGCAAGACGACGGCCACCCTCCTGGGCTTGATCGAGCAGCAGTATCTTTGCTTGATCAACGATGACGCCGACCGGGCGGCCAATTTCAGCAATGTGGCGGAGATGATCTGGCGGAGTTACATGAACCGCCTGCCCGGAGGAATCAACGACCCCAATGGCCGGCGCATCGCCCTGGAGCCGATGGCCAAATTAAGAGGATACGAACTGTCGAATTTGGAGGATTATCTCTCGCCGGAGCACGCCAATTACCTGCGCCTCAAACTCGGCCTGCCGCCGAGGACGCCCACCGTCCCGCCGGCCAACGCCGCGCCGACAAACGCCGCGCCGCCGGGCGGCGGGGAGCGCGCCGCTCAGTAAGGGCAACCCATGCGCGCATGGCAGTTTTTTGGGTGCGTCCCGCGACGAATCGAAGCTTGGAACTTTCGCCCTGTTGGATTGAGAATTGGTCATTGAAAATTTGTCATCTGCAATTTCGGATTTAAATGACAAATGACAAATGCTCAATGACCAATTCTCAATAAGATTGGAACCCCTCCGACGACGGAGCAGGACGCCCCAAAATACTTGAGAAAAATCGGGCCGGCCAGGCCGCTCAACCCAGACGGAAGGAAATTCGGCGGATCATCTCGCGGCCGAAACTGTTTTGCAGCCGTTCCAGAATTTCCCGGCGGCGGTAGCGCACGATTTCATCCAGCCAGACGCTGCTGTCAACAACCACAAAGAGGGTGCCCTTGTGGATGCCCGCCGGGCGCGCGTGCGCCACGATGTTGGGATCCAGTTGATGGCTCCAAACCTGCAGAATTTCCGCCTCGGCCTGGCGGCGTTCCATGCGCAAGCCGGCCAGCACGCGCGGCAGGACGTCGGCGGCCATTTTGCCGGAGGCCTGGCGCGCGATTTCGTCGTCGCTCCAGTTCCAGCCGCGCCAGCGCGCGAGGGCGCGCTGGCGGGAGGAAAGGGGCGGGGGAAAACGCCGCGGAGAAAATGCAAACGGGCCGTTGAACATGGGGTGCGCCGGGATCAAACGGCCTGCCGCGCCGCGCCCGCCAGGGCCGGGGCTTCGGCCGGAGTGGCGCTCTCGCCGGTGCGGATTTCGTCGAGCACAAGGATTCCGTGGGGCGGCAGGTCGTAATTGCCGTTGATGGTCCGCTCCGTCAAGAAATCGTGCATGGGTTTGTAAAAGGTAATCCGCACCGCGACGCTTTGATGGTTGAGGAGGAAGAAAATCTTGGTGCCATCCTTCTCCCGCATGCTCACTTCGACTGTGTCCGGCACCTTGAGCAATTGATGCAGGGAGCAGAGGGTGCGCAGCCACAGGACCAGATCATCGTAAAAAGGCGGGTCGGAAACCGTGCCGATGTAAATCGCCTTGCCCAGGCCGTATTCGTTCAAGGTCACCGCGGGCCGGCTGGCGTAGAAATCGTGCGTGAACGTGGCCAGAACCTGGCAGGCTCCCGGCGCAATGATGTCGCACCACAGACGCGCGCGGTGGGCGTGGTTGGCGTGGAACTGGCCCTTGAAGGCGAGATGATTCTCACGCTCGGCCTCAATCGGGTCGAATTCCTGCACCTCCAACCCGAACAAATCGGTCATATTGAAAGGAAAACCGTCGTCGGCCGCAATGTGGTGCTCATCCACCAGGCCGCTGTTGCACGTGGCCACCAGGATGCCGCCGTTTTGCACGTAAAGTTTCAAAGCGTCCGTTTCGCCGGCGGAGAGCAGGCTCAAGGAGGGCGCGAAGACCAGCTTGTAGCGGGAGAGATCATCGCTGGCCCGCGCGAAATCCACCGGGATGTTCCGGTCATGCAGCGCGCTGTGGAAAAGCTGGACGTGGTCGCGCAGGTTGAAATGGACGTTGGGCTGGCGCGGGAGGGACAAGGCCCAGTCGTTCTCGTGGCTGAAAAGAATGCAGGCCTCGGCCGTGACCTTGGTGCCCTCCAGAGCGGGCGCCAGCCGTTTGATCTCCTCGCCGATCTGGCTGATTTCCTGATAAATCCGGGAATCCGCGCGCCCGTTGTGGGGCAGGATGGCCCCGTAAAACTTTTCCGTTCCAATCCGCGGCTGCCGCCAAAAGAAATAAAGGACGGCATCGGCCCCGCGCGACAACACCTGGTAAGTGAACAGCCGCACCACACCCGGACGCACCAGGGAATTGACTTCCTGCGAGTTGATATGCCCGGCCCGCTGTTCGATCACCCAAAAGCCAGATTCGCCGCCGGGCGTTTTGCTGCCTTCCTTCTTGAGCGAGCGCAGAAAATCTATTTCGCAGGCATTGATGGCCGGCTTGGTCTCAATAGTGGCATTGCTGTTCAATGAAACAAAATCCAGCACACCCGCCAGATCGAAGAGGTCAAGCTGATAGCCGAAAGCTTTCACGTTGCTGGTCGTGGGGGCGCGCGGCGTCAACTCCCGCAACAAATCGGCCTGCATGCGGGTGTAAGCGACGATGGTGTCGCTGCAAAACCGGCGCCAATCCATGAGCAGGGCCGGGTTGTGCGGGGCGGGCGCGGCCATGGGCATCGGCACCTGCGACCAATCGCTGACCAATTGGCCCCAGAAGCGCAGCCCCAGCATGTCGTTCAGGCGCCCGATGTCCTCGTACTTGGCCTTGAGCCAGGCGTGCCAGTCGCGGCGCGTTTCCGGGTTGAAGCAAGGGATGATGGAATGCATCCCGATATTGTTGTGGATTTGCCAGGCAATGAGCTGGGGATGGTTGCCCAGGGCCTCGGCCATGGCGCGAACAATTTTCTTGGAATAATCCCAATAGAGATCGCTGTTCAAACAGCAGGCAAACCGCGTGCCGTCGCACATGGGAAGTCCCCGTTCGTCCAATGGAAGAATGTCCGGATGCTGGCGGCTCAACCAGACCGGCGGGGCGGCGGTGGGCGTGCCCAGAACCACCTGGATACCCACTTCGCCCATAAGATCCATGACACGCCGGAGCCAGGAAAAATCGTAACGGCCCTCCTCCGGTTCACAAATTCCCCAGGCGAATTCACCCATCCGCACGCAGTTGATGCCGGCGGCCAGCATCAGCTCCACGTCCCTTTTCCAGCGCGCCTCCGGTTCCTCGGCGGAACCGGCGTAGGGGTGGACCCAATGCTCCGGGTGGTAATCGGCTCCAAAATACATGATTTTTATCGGTCAGCGCGACCGCAGTTTGATTACCGTATAATCGTCCGTGCTTACACGACTATAATTCCCCCCTTCCCTTGGCGCAAGTGCGTTTTTGAGGTTTTTGAGGTTTGTTGCGAACTTCTTCCGGCGAGATCGAGTCACGGCTCGACGGAGTCTCGCCCTGCCGTGATGATGTGAACAGTTGCCATTTCCATTTCCGCGTTTTTCATTCTACATTTTCCCCGCATGAAATTTTGCCTCCCTGCCCTCGGATGGCGCCTCTGGTGCGCCGCCGTGCTTTTGACTGGCTGCGGTGAAAAGCCGGAGGGCCGCCTGATCGTCGGCATGGAGATGGCTTATCCGCCGTTTGAAATGACCGACCGGCATGGCCACCCGGCCGGCGTGAGCGTGGATCTGGCCAACGCCATCGGCCAATACCTGGGCCGGCCGGTCGAAATTCAAAACACCGCCTTCGCGGGCCTCATTCCTTCGCTGCAAACGCACAAGATTGACCTCATTATTTCATCCATGACCGCCACGCCGGAGCGCGCCAGGAGCATTGCCTTTTCCGACCCATATTTGAAAACCGTCCTTTGCCTGCTGGTGGCAAAGAACTCGCCGATCCAGTCCATCCAGGATGCCGACCAACCCGGCCAGGTGTTGGCGGTCAAACTGGGGACGACGGGGCATATCTATGCCCGCGATCATATCAAGAAGGCGGAGGTCCGCGTGCTGGACAAGGAGGACGCGTGCGTGCTGGAAGTGGTGGAGGGAAAGGCGGGGGCGTTCATTTACGATCAATTTTCCACCTATCAAAACTGGCGGCGCAACCCGGACACGACGCGCGCCCTGTTGAGGCCGTTTCAGGAGGAGTCGTGGGCCATCGGCCTGCGGCAGGAGGACACGGCGTTGCGCGAGCAAGTCAACGCCTTTTTGAAAGACTACAAAGAGCGCGGCGGCTTTGAGCAATTGGGGGACCGCTGGTTGAAGGAGGAAAAAGAAGCTTTCAGAAAACTGGGCTATCCATTTTACTTTTGAGCGTGCGTTGGTCCCAGTTTTTTATCGCAAGCGGAAATCCGGGCGCGCCGCCGCCGCCGCTGGCGGTCCGCGCGCTCAATTGCCTGCTCGTCTGGGTGATACTGGCGCTGGTCTTTTTTTTCTGCTTCCGCCAGATCGCCTACCAATGGCACTGGAAATCGGTCGCTCCGAACTGGGAAATGTTCGTGAATGGCTGGCTCTGCACGATCCTGATTTCGGCGGCGGCGCTGGTGTTGAGCACGGTCTTCGGGTTGCTCCTGGCGCTGGCCCGGCGGAGCCGGGTGCTGGCGTTGAACTACTTTGGCCGGGTCTATGTGGAAATCGTGCGGGGCACGCCGCTCCTCGTGCAGATCATGGTGCTGTTTTATGTGGTGGCGCCGGCCCTGCGCGTGCCGGACCGTTATCGCGTGGCCGAGGGGGTGGCCATCCTGTCCTTGTTCAGCGGGGCTTACATTGCGGAGATCATCCGGGCGGGCATCGAAGGCGTGGCGCGCTCGCAATTGGAATCGGCGCAGGCCATCGGGCTGACCCGGGCGCAAATCTATCGTTATGTGATTTTTCCGCAGGCGTTGCGGCAGACGCTGCCGCCGCTGGCGGGCCAGTTCGCCTCGCTCATCAAGGATTCCTCGCTGCTCTACATCATCGGCACGCCGGAATTCACCAACCGGGTCCAGTCGGTCAACGCCATGACCTTCACCCCGTTTGAATGTTACATTCCCCTGGCCGCGGGATACCTCGTCTTGACACTGCCGATTTCGCTGTGGACGCGCCGCCTGGAGCGCCGGCACCAGTTCGACACGTAGCCGCCATGAACCTGAAGCTGGACAACCTCTGCAAATCCTACGCCGGCCATCGCGCCCTGGATGCCGTTGAATTGACACTGACTGCCGCCCGCGCGCTCGTCATCATCGGCCCGTCCGGCGGCGGCAAATCCACCCTGCTGCGCGTCCTGGCCGGATTGGAGCACCCGGACGCGGGGACGGTGGAGATCAACGGGGAGCGCGTCGTGTTCGAGGAAGCGGCCCTGCTGCGGCATCGCCGGACCATCGGGACGGTTTTTCAGGCCTATAATCTCTTTCCCCATCTGACCGCGCTGGAAAACATCACTCTGCCGCTGGAAAAAGTGCATGGTCATGCGCCGGCGGAGGCTGCGGAAATCGCGCGGCTGTTGCTGGCCCGCTTCCGCCTGGAAGACCGCGCCGGCCTGCGGCCCGCCCAATTGTCCGGCGGCCAGCGCCAGCGGGTGGCCATCGCGCGGGCCGTCTCCATCAAGCCGCGCCTGCTTTTGTTTGACGAGCCGACTTCGGCGCTGGACCCGGAAATGACGGCGGAAGTGCTGGACATGATCGGGGAGCTGCGCGAGGAGGGGCGCGATTTTATACTTGTCACGCATGAGATGGGCTTCGCGCGCCGGGTGGCCGACCAGGCGGCGCTGCTGGCCGGGGGCCAGGTCGTGGAATGCGGCCCCGCGCCGCAACTCTTCGATCACCCGGCCACGCCGCAAGCGGCGGATTTCCTGGCCAAGGTACTTAAGTATTGACACATCTCCGCACCGGGGGCGGGCGTCCGTCCGGCCATAGTTCTTGATGAGACTGCGCCATCACTCGATCTTCCACCTTCGCTAAAGCTACGGCGGGACAAACCGCCGCCGCAGGGACGGCAGCGCGCGGATGATGCCTAACGCTGCAACTCACCGACGCCGCACCACTGGCTCCCGATTTGGAACCGAGGCGTCATCGCGGGGTTCGGTGCAGCGCGTTTGTTAGCCGTCATTTTTCAACCTCACAATCTTTTCTGACGGAATTCCCTTCCGGGAATCTGGAGTCCAAAAGGTGAAAGTCGTGTAATCACGACTTCTCTCAATTTTGACTCGATACTCGATAGAATCTGGACCCACCTGTTTCGGGTCTCGACTCTCCACCCAGTAAGAAGTCTGAACATCAAATAACTCCTCCAGTGAATGAGCCATCGCAAGGGCTTTGACGTGCTCGACCCTCGCTCCCGCAGTGCCTCTCCCAACACCATATTTCAAAAGAAGAATGTCATCTTGGATTGCAACTTCCCCAAGACCATACGACGATGAAAACCATAGCTGCTTCTGGGGGCGACCCGCGCCACGCACCGTAATGACCAAGTTATCTTCTGGGAAGTATTCTCCCTTAACGGGCCTCGTCTCGACCGTCATCGACACAGTGCCGATAGTCACGGTCTGCTTTTCCCCTACGTCCACAGCAAACTTATGCCACTTCACATCTGCCGAAGCTAGAAATGGCCAGAGAACCATCAGCGCAAGTGTGAGGCGGACGTGCATGGCATGAAGGCTAACAATCAACATTCAACAGGTTGTTCGTATATGCAATGGCCATAGGAATACGGGCGAAGCGGAGCGGCGGCTTACGGAAATTGTTCGACACCAATATCTTTCGCTCGCGACCGGGCGCACTTACTGCGCTTGGCTCAGGCGATACCGCGAATTCCTCAAAGGGCTGCCGCTGCATTTGCCAAGTGAACATAAACTGGAACGATTTGTGATCTGAGGCAACAGTGTAGTCGCCAGCACCCAGAGTCAAACCTTTACGCGATATTTGTAGCGTGCAAGGAAGAACTCACGGCTGGGGTTTCGGGGGCGTCTAACCATCAATTTCATCCAGGTAGGGACGCCTCGCCGAGGCGTCCGGTGGCGGTCTCAGGACGGTTGGGCAAGAACACATGCGGCCACTGGGAAACCTGCGCCACCAGTCCTTTGCGAACAGGATTGGCCAGAATGTAATCAGCCTTCTCCCGCCAGCTTTCGTCTGAACGAAGGCGATGTTCGAAGAAATCACGCTGCCACTCGATTCCCATTTGCCGCGCCGTCCAGCGTTTCCAGAGTGTGACGGTCTGACGCACGGTATTTCGGGAAGGCGGGAACGAGAGCAAGGCGTGGATGTGATCGGGCATGAGAAGAAAAATGTGCGCGAACCAAATGAATCTATCGTTGCGGAGTTTGACCGTATCGAGCAGGGCGGCGGCGAGTCCCGGATGGGTCAATTGATTCAGGCCCCGGTGCTGGCAGTTAATCGTAATGAAATAAATTTCTTTCTGCGGGTCAACCCACAGAGGCACACGGTGCGGCAGAGAATGACGGATGGGAAATGTCAATCGGACAAGGATGGCCCGGCGGCGGTTTCTGTCAAGCCAATCCCCAGGCCCAGTCCTGCCCCGGACGCCTCGGCGAGGCGTCCCTACCATCGTCGAGTAACAACAGCGCAAACGGCGGGTCCGCCCCGGACGCCTCGGCGAGGCGTCCCTACCTTTCCCGGCGCCCATCATGAACTCACCGCCCGGCTTTGATGGTCACCGCGGTCCCCTGCAATCCGGCCGAGCTGGCTTTGAGGGTAATGTCGCCCGCCTTTCTGGTGGAACGCACGACCACCAGGCAAAGGCCGTTGAAGGCCTTGTGGTCGGGCGACTGGAAGGACTCGAAGCTGGTGGCGTCGCCGTTGTCCGTCGCGGCAATTTCGCCGGGGCCGGAGATGTCGAAATGAATGGAGTTGTCGGCCCGCGGCGCCATCACGCCTTTGGCGTCTTGCACCGTAATTGTGACAAACGACAGGTCGTGTCCGTCGGCGCGGATGACGGCGCGGTCCGGGCTGGCCGCCAGTTTGGCGGGATCGCCGGCGGTTTTCATTTCGTCGGTGGCCCACTCCTTGCCGTTCTTGTAAGTGATAACCTTCAACGTGCCGGGCTGATATTCCACGTCGTCCCAGCGCAGGCGGTATTCGTATTGGCCCTTTTGCTTGCGTCCGAGCGATTGGCCGTTGAGGAACAACTCCCCTTCGTCGCCCGATGTATAAACATGCACCGGGGTCAACTGGCCGGCGCGCTCCGGCCAGGTCCAATGGGGCAGGATGTGGGCCATGGGAAAGTCCGGCCGCCAGTGCGCCTGATAAATATAGAACCGGTCCTTCTTGAAGCCGGCCAGATCAATGATACCGAAATAGGAACTGCGCGAATTGAACGGCGTCGGCTCGCCCAGGTAATCCCAACCCGTCCAGACAAATTCGCCGCCGACAAACGGGAAGCGGTCCTGCGCCGCAAACTCCTTGTCGGGCGAGGTGGCCCAACTGGGGAAATAGAGATCGTAGGAACTCATTTGGCGATGCGGCGCGTCTTCGCCGTGAGTGGCGCTGGCCACGGCGCCGATGCCGGTGGCCACCGGGAAGGTATAAACGCCGCGGCTGCTGACGGTGGATTCGGTTTCGCTGCCATAGACGAAATTGGTCGGGAAGCTCCGGTGGAAAACCGGATACTGCGGATTGGTTGACAGGCCGCCGCCCGCGCCTTGATAGTTCAGGCCGAGGACGTCAATCGCCTTGGGGAACGGATCGCGCGCGCTGGCGCTGTTCTCCGCCGACGTCGTCGGGCGCGTCGGGTCCTCTTCATGCACGATGTCGGTCAGGTTCTGCGCCACCGCCGCGCCAGCCTCGCGGGCCGCGGCATCCCGGCCACCCTGCTCACCCACTTCGTTGCCGATGCTCCACATGATGACGCAGGGATGATTGCGGTCGCGCCGCACCTGGGCGCGCATGTCCTGCTGGTGCCAGTCGGCGTAAAGCAGATGGTAATCGAGCTGCGTCTTGCCCGAGAGCCAGCAATCAAAGGCCTCGTCCATCACGACCAGGCCCATTTCGTCGGCCAGGTCCAGCAGTTCGGGCGCGGGCGGATTGTGGCTGGTGCGGATGGCGTTGCAGCCCATTTCCACCAGCATTTGCAGTTGACGCTGCAAGGCGCGGTGGTTGACCGCCGTGCCGAGCGCGCCCAGGTCATGATGATCGCACACGCCCTGGAACTTGAGATGCCGGCCATTGATGAAAAATCCCTCGTTCGGATCAAACTTCAGCGTGCGGATGCCAAACGGCGTATCGTAGGAGTCCACCACTTTTCCGCCCTGCCGCACCGTCGTCACCGCCACATAGCGATTGGGCTTCTGCGCCGGATACGGCCCCCACAACTTCGGATTGGCCACGGTGGTCTTTCCTTCCGTCATCGCGCTCGCCCCCGGCGCAATCTGGACGGAGGCCTCCGGGATGCTGGCCACCGCCGGGCCGGTCTTTTGCCCGTCGTCGTTCAGGGCGAAGATTTCCGTCGCCACGGCGGCCTGCGCGCTGTCTTTGGAATTGTTGTCCACCGTTACCTTTAAATTGACCGTGGCCGAGGCGCCGGAGGCTTCCGGCGTGGTCACGTAAGTTCCCCAATGGCCCACATGCACCGGCGCGGTCTTGACCAGCCAGACGTTGCGGTAAATGCCGCCGCCTGGATACCAGCGGGAGGAATTGGGCGGATTGTCCAGCCGGATGGCCAGCTCGTTCTTGCCGCCCGGTTTGGCGAAAGGTGTCAAATCAACGCTCCACGACTCGTACCCGTAAGGCCAGCCGCCCACAAATTGCCCGTTCAACCACACCGTCGCGTAAGCCATCGCGCCGTCCACCTCCAGAAAGAGCGATTTGCCGGCGTCCGATGCCGGAATATCCAGGCTCTTCCGGTACCAGGCGATGCCGAAGAACGGCAGCTTGCCCGTCCCGCCGTCGCCGTTGGTGATAAACGGACCTTCAATCCCCCAGTCATGCGGGAGGTTCAATTTGCGCCACGAACTGTCGTCATAACCGGGCTTCACATAAGGCACGTCGCCGCCAAGATTGCCCAGCGGACGCGTGTAACGTTGGGCGGGGTCTTTGATGAAATCATTGCCCGTGGGCAGCACCCATTGCTTGATGACCAGCGGCGGGGGCGCGGTGACTTCGTTGGTCGGGGTGGCGGCCGCGCCGCCGCGCCGTCCGCGTCCGCCGCGTGCCGCCGGACGCACGTCGTAAAGCAGACTGACTTGGTTGCCTTCCGGATCGCCCTTGGCGAACCGCCAATCCATGTCAATGGAAAGGCGTTGCCGCGGGGAAGCGGGATTGGCGCCCTGGGAACCGGCGGGGCCGGTGCAGCCATTTTGCAGGGACAGAAGGAGAACCGCGCCAAGGACTGCTCCCGGCAGAAGGAGAATGGCCTTGTTGCGCCGCGCAAACCGAAAATATGAGTATGGTGACATGGGGCGCATTATACGAACCGGCCCTGGCCGCGCCAGCAATTTTTCCAGAGACGGCTTCTTAATCTTAATCCTAATCTTAATCCTAATCTCCTTTCCGCAGGCCAAGGAGATTAAGATTAAGATTAAGATTAAGATTAAGATTAGGATTAGGATTAAGAGAGCTGCCCAAGAAAGAAACTCCCGCATAACTTTCAGACAAAGCAAAGGGCCGCGCGAACGGCGGCGGTGAGCGCGGCGACGCGGGTGGTCAAGGGAAAATCGGAGGGCGCTTCGAAGGTGTAGCTGAGGCGGGTTTTGTTTTGGGCAATAAGGTAAAGGGACTCCGGCCACTGCGGACGTTCCAGCGGGATGATGACCGGCCGGATGATGCCGTTTTGGGCGGGACGGTCTTCGATGACAGGCGAGGGGTCCACCGGGCACACCGACGCCACTGAGTCAATAATACTTTCCGCCGGCGAGGGGTGGTGATCGGGATTCAGTTCGTAGAGGTAAAAGCCGTGCGATTCCCAATCCTCATGCAGGCAGAGGACGAGGTCGAAGGCCGGCTGTTGTTGGAGCCACTGGACATGGGCGCGGATTTCGGCGCTTTGCAAATGACGATAGTCGCGGTTGAGGTCAATCCCCGCGCTGTTTTCGCGGCGGTTGAGCGCGAAGCCGGAGGGATTGAGACAGGGGCAAAGCCAGAGGGCGGCATCGGCGGGCCAGTGATTTTCGCGGAGCAGTTGCAGCGCGGCAAGCGGCCCGGCCGGTTCGTCACCGTGGATGCCGGTGGAAATATAGACGCGGCGGCGCGGCGAAGGGAGGTCGCGGCGCCAGGCGATTAACTCAATTGGCGCGGGAACCGCATCGCGCGTCCAGTTTTTTTCCGTCGCGGCCTGCTGAATATCGAGGAGGACTTTTTGGATTTCGACGGTTTCGCCGCGATAGCCGCCGAGGTTTTTGCCGAGTTTCTGCACGCGAATAATCTCCGTCATTTGCCGCCCAATTTGTGCCACGCGGCCATGAAGGCTGCCGGGGATATGCGAATTTCATTGCCGCCGACGGGCGCGGCGCGCGGCAGCGATTTCGGCGTCAATGTCCGTCATGGAAAGACCGGACGTGCCGCTGGCAGCGGCGGATTGTTGAAGGGCCGTTTGCGCTCGCAACGCGCGGACGCTCCGCGCGAGCGCGCGGGTGGTTTCCACGGAAGCCGCCGCGATGCGCAGCAGCACCGCGACCGGCCGGCCTTTGGAGGTAATGACCAAATCACCCTCGTCCGCCGACTTCAACCACTGGCTCGCCGGCCTTTTCTTCAATTCGCTGACCGAAATCGTACTCATGGCGAAAGGATAGACCGCCTCGGTCGTTCACGCAAGCCGCGCAGACCAGACCTCAAAGACTCTACATGGAAATGAAATCAACCCGGAGAGGATTTCAATGCGCAACGTCGAACCCTCATAGGAAGAATTGTCCCTCTTGCATTTCGATTTGGATCAGCCGATATTGGCGGCATGAGTAACCGGGAAACAGTCATCGAATTTGTCCGCAAACTGCCGGATGATATGTCTTTGGCGGAAATCGCCCGCAAAATTGAATTGCTGGCGGGTATTCGGACCGCTCGCGAGCAAGCGCGCCGCAATGAGGGAATTTCGGCGGAAGACGCTCGCAAGCTGGTGGATGCATGGGCTGCAAAGTAATTCTTACGACGCAGTCGCTGGACGATTTGGAAGAGATCGTTGCTTTCATCGCCAAAGATAATCCCGAACGCGCCCGCACCTTCGGAAATGCTTTGATTGACCGCGCCCTTTCTGTCGCCACCTTTCCCGAACGTGGCCGGGTTGTGCCGGAAATTGGCGAGCTATCTGTCCGCGAAATCATTCACGGTTCGTATCGGATCATCTACGAAGTATTTCCTGACTGGCAAGCCATTTATGTACTGCGCTTCTGGCACGGTGCGAGAGGCGAACCGGAAATAAGACCGGCGATTTGATTTTCAGATTTGTGGCGCTGGAACAGGTGTTACAGCCCAAGGGACCTTGCTGAATTTGAGCGCAGAAAATCTCAAGTGACAAAATCGGAAATATCCACCGCAAATCTGCTTCGTGATAATCGGGCTTTCATAATTCTAATGTTACTCAATGCCAGATTGCTCTTAATAATTTCAAGCGTTGGTTCAATTGAATCAAAAGGGTCATCGAATTCTGAAGGCTGTGTAAATCGGATGAGAAGCCGAGCCAGCAAATCTTCGACAATTATGCAACTCGCTTCGTTCTTTTGGTAAGGTCGAAAGTATTTATAGAGAATCATACCCGACCAGAAACTACAACCATAAATCCTAATCCGCCACCACTTTCTCCTTGGCATTCTCCTCTCCGCATTCCCGATGGGCCGGGCTGGCTGGCTGATCGCTGCAATCGTCTTCGCCCCATCTTGGGTCCAGGCCGAGGTCTTGGAGCATTTGCAGGTCTTTTTCCACGGGCTGGTTGAGGGTGGTGAGGTAGTTGCCCACCATGAGGGCGCTGGCCCCGGCGGCGAAAATCAGGCCTTGCAGGTCGCGCAGATTCACGGCGCGGCCGCCGGCCAGCATGATCTCCTGGCGCGGCAGGATGAAACGGAAGCAGGCGATGGTTTTGAGAATTTCCAGCGGAGGCAGCGGCGGATTGTTTTCAAAGGGCGTGCCTTTGATCGGATTGAGGATGTTGATGGGCACGAATTGCGCGCCGATTTCCTTGAGGGAAAAAGCCAGTTCGCATCGGTCTTCGCGGGTCTCGCCCATGCCGATGATGCCGCCGGAACAGATTTTGATGCCGGCCTTTTTGAGGAAGCGGATGGTGTTGAGGCGGTGGTCGTAGGTGTGGGTGGTGCAGTGACTGGGGAAAAAGCGGCGCGAGCTTTCCAGATTGTGGTTGTAGCATTGCAATCCCGCCGCCTTGAGGCGGTCGGCCACGGCCTGGCTTTCGATGATGCCGAGGGCGGCGTCGGGACGGGCCTTGCCGCTCCGGGCCAGTTCGCCGATGCGCTCGCAAACTTCGTCCAGCATCGGGCCTTCCTTGAGGCCGCGCCAGGCGGCGACCAGGCCCAGGGCGTTGACGCGGTTGCGGCCGGCTTCGTCGGCGGCCTGCCGCACCGGTTCCGGGTCCACGAAGCCGTATCGGGGGGATTCGGTCTGGTGGAAGGAGGACTGGGCGCAGAAGCTGCAATTCTCCGAGCAGGCACCGGCCTTGGCGTTGACGATGGAGCAGAGATGGATTTTGTTGCCCTTGAAATGCTCGCGCAGGCGGTTGGCGCCGGCCATGAGATCGAAAATGTCGGCGGAGGATTCCAGGGCGAAGAGCGCGGCGGCTTCGTCGCGGGAAATCTCGCCCCCGCGCAGCACGCGGCCGGCGAGTTCGGGAATGTGGTGGGAAACGGTTGCGTCAACCAAGCTGGCACTCATGGTTGACAGCCTAACCCAGGCAGAGGGAAAGCGCAAGTTCCATTTTTGCGCCCTCCGCTGCTTTGTGCATTTTAAATGGGTTCGGAACCATTGAAAATTGGTCATTGAGAATTTGTCATTTGTCATTTCAGCGGTATCGGGCTTCCGATAGCCAATTACAAATTCTCAATGACCAATTCTCAATCAAGAAGACCGAAAACCAAAATCATTGCCTTCGCCAACACGGCGCATAAAACTGAACGGCGCGCTCACGGAGAGTCGGCGTTGCCGGCCAGGCAGCCGCGCACGAATTGGATGTGCTCGCGCAGGCCGTAGAATTGGTCGGCAAAGGAGGGCGGCACTTTGAAGCGGTTGATTTCATCTTCGATGTGATCCAGCCGGAGGAGGGATTGGCGGCGCTTCCCGGCATCGGATTCACCCGCCGCCGCCCGCTCCAGGGCGAGCAAGGCGCGGTACCAGCGGTAAAGGCGCAGCCGGATACGCAGTCTGTAGAGGGAAGGGATGACGCGCAGACCTGGAATCAAAATGACAATGGCGGGGACGAAGGCCAGGAGGATGCGCCGGACAATGCTGGCCAGCCAAAACGGCATGGAACGGTAGAGAAAGCTTTTGCCCGATTTGTAGAAGCGGCTGGCGTCGGAACTGATGGGGAAGTCGTGTTCGATCGGGGCGGGGAATTCGAGGCGGCGTTTGAAAAGGCTGGCGCCGCCGTGGACTGCCTGCGCGGCATCCAGCAGCAAATCGGAAAGGGCGGCGTGCAATTCGGGGCGGGCCAGGATTTCGACGGTGGGGCCAATGAGATTGATGTCGTGCGGCGGAATGTTTTTGCCGAAATCAATGGAGCCTTGGGGAAGGACCAGTTTGTTGAGGTAGCTGATGTGCCGGGTGTAGCCGTCGGCCTGGGCAAAATCAAAGAGATGGATTCCGGGAGAACGGAGAAGCTGGCGGATCAGGTCGGTGGAGGCGGAATCGCCCATTAAGAAAACGGCGTCCAGCTTGTCAGCGAGCAGGGCATTGACCGCGTCCTGGGAGTCCTGGTCGGTCAGTTGGGTCGGGCCGCCGGGTTCGATGCCATTGAGCTGAAGGAGAGACAAGGCGAGGGCGCGCGTGCCGCTGCCCGGCGGGCCAACGGCCAGCCGTTGGCCTGCCAGTTCGGAGAGGATGGAGTAATTGGAGGTTCCCCGATAAAAGACAAAAAGCGGTTCGTAAGAGACGCTGCCAAGGGAAACCAATTCGCGCGCGCCGGGGGCATTGGTCACTCCGCCCTGGACGAAGCCAACGTCCACTTGAAACGTGGCATCTTTGAGGCGCAGAAGGTTCTGCGAAGAGCCTTCGGAGGGAAGGATGGCCAGCTTGATGCCGTTGGCGGCGAGATTGGTGCGGTATCCCTGGGCGAATTTCTGGAAGGAACTGCCGGCGGCGCCGGTGGTGATGGTGATGGTTTTGGGAGGGGCGGTGAAGAAGAACCAAAAGACCGCCAGGGCGAGAGCGGCGCTGACCGAAAGAATGGTGGTCAGGGCCGCGCCGCGGCTGAAGCCGAATATGTCCATGGAGGGCGGGAGCAGCCCGTCCGGAGTTTCTTTGCTGCTGTCTTGCGGGGAGGGTTCCCCCGGTGGCGTGGGATCGTTGTTCATGTTGTGTATTACAATGCTCTTGAGCTTAATCCCAACCAAAGATATTTGAAATTTCAGATTTGAAGAGAGAAAATGGAGCCGGCTTTGGCATGAACATTATTATTCTCAGACGGCGCGCGATCAAGCTGCGCGCGGCGGCGCTGCTGTTGCCGGCGCTGGCGGGCGCCCCGGCGGCGCTTCCGGCGCAAACAACGTGGCAGGAGCAGTTCGCCCAAATGCCGCTGACCAACCGCGTGACGGAACTCAACCGCTCCAATTGCGTGGCGGTGATACTCGGCTCGTTCCGGCGCAATCCGGCGGTGAAGGGCCTGGTTTTCATGCCGGGGGCGACGGATGAATTTTATTTCTTCCGGCGCGCGCGCGCCCAATTGACCAACCGCGCGCCCACGCTGCTGGACGCGGTGGCGGCGCTGACCAACCAAACTTACATCCGCGCCACCGTGCGGGCGCCTTTTCTGCTCCTGCACACGGCGGAGGACCCGCTGGAACCCATCGAGCTGGTGCTGGACCAGAAGGCGGCCGACTCCGCCCGGCACCACAAATTTGCCAGCGCGGCCCTCTATAACGACCGCGATTGGGACTACGTGGGGCACTTGCTGGGATTCTATCTCAATACCACGATGATTCCGAAGCGGGGATCGCCCAAATCGAATCATTTTTTCCGCAACAGTTTCGCCGCGTTCGATCTGGACGGCTGGGAGGCGCTGGAGGCGTCCGCGCTGGCGGGGAAGACGAAATTCACGGTCAAGAAAGGCCAGATAGTGTTCGAGGGCGACGAGCGGGTTTTGGGCACGGCCCCCACGGATGGGTTTTCGCTGCTGCCGCATTGAATAGTGACTGGTGACGAGTGGCCAGTGACTAGGCAGCACCGGCACACTGAAAGTCCCCCGCGGCGGAGGACTTTCATTGTCTAACCACAATTCACTAACCACTAACCACTATTCATTGGGAGGCGGGTTGCCGCCGCCAGGGCCGCCAGGGCCGCCGGGACCGCCAGGAACTCCGGGTCCACCACCAGGCCCGCCGAAACCACCGGGTCCGCCGCCTGGTCCACCGGGTCCGCCGCCTGGACCGCCAGGGCCACCACGACCTCCAGGACCTCCGAATCCGCCGGGGCCGCCCATGCGCATCGGCGGGCCGAGCAAATCTTCCGGCGTCAGGTTGGTGGCGCCGGGTTTGAGAAGTGTTTTCAAGGAGGCGGGAGCATTGGCGATTTCGTTGGCGTCAATCACCCCGTCGTGGTTGGTGTCCAGCGCGAGAAAGACCGGCGGCAACTGGCGCCGGCCCGGCGGCCCGCCTTGGCGGCCCGGAGGCGGCCCGCCATTGCCGCCCGGCGCGCCGGGACCCGGTCCGTTGTCCTGTTGGGCGATGATCACCCAGGTTGAAGCGCCGAGCGCCAACATGGCCAGCACTGCTTTAGTCGTTGTTTTCATGATTTGCTTCCTTTCATACGTTCGTTGTTTTGTCTCAACTATCCTGCTGCCACTCTACACCGGCGAACCTTAAGAGGATGTTAAGGCCAAAATATTTTGCAAAAATATTTTCAGGCAGGGAATCAGCGCGGGGCGGGATATAGGAGAGGCTTGAATTGTTGATAGCAAAGCACGCCAACAAACGCCCAAAACAGCGCCCATCCCGCGAGGCTGAAGGTCCGGGCCGTCAAACTGTAAGAGCGATCATGATTTCCGCGGTCGTAATGGGAAATAACATGCGAGAGCAGACAGCAGGCCGCGCAAATTGCCGCCAGCGAGAGGAACATCGAGGGAGAGCCGCGTATGACAATCGGAGGAGGGGACCAGGGCCACCTTCGCCAAGCCTGGTAAATGGATGCTCCTTTAAGGAGACTGCGAATCCCGTATTGCACAAAGAATCCAGCTATTGCCACGTAAGCCAGGCGGCCGGGCAGCGGCAGATTCTTCTGCAAATAAACCACGTCGTCACCGACCCAAAGGACGTGAATGACCCAGCGCCAATCCTGCCGCACCACGCAGCGGCCCTTGCGCACGGAGCCAGAGGCGTCCTCAAAGATCACATTGAAACAAGTCGCCCTCCGCCAGTACCGCGACCAGTAGGCACAAGGATGCCACCGAATGCTGATGGGACGGAACTCTTTCCCGAAGAGGTCCTGTTTGACCTTTTCCCGCGCCCAGACGATCAACAAGATGTAGAGCACGGCAACGATGCCGACGACAAATAGAATTGCCTGTATCGGACTGACGTGCATAGGTGCAATCGCGATGGCTGACCAAGGCTCTCAACCCGGAGCTTAAACCTGCGGCTCTGCGCCGTCGAGCCGGATCTTCATCTCCTCTTAAGGTCTGTTGTGAGAGAGTGACGGATGGGCGCGGAAGTGTTAGGCTTCCCGCCGCCCGATTACCCATGAGAATTCTAATTGTTGAAGATGAGCCGGATTTGCTCCACGGCCTGGCGCAGGCGTTGCAGGAGGAGGGCTATGCCGTGGACACGGCGGAGGAGGGTGAATCGGGGCTGTTCAACGCGCAGAATTACGATTACGACGCGGTGGTGCTGGACGTGATGCTGCCCAAGATGGACGGATGGGAGATTCTGCGAAGGCTGCGCAAAACCAAAAAAACGCCGGTCCTGATGCTGACGGCGCGCGACCAGCCGAAAGACCGCGTGCGCGGGCTGGACACGGGCGCGGACGATTATGTGGTCAAGCCGTTCGACCTGCCGGAATTGTTCGCGCGGCTGCGGGCGCTGATCCGGCGGAGCGCGGGCCGGACGAGCAACCGGTTGACGGTGGGCGAAGTGGTGATTGACACCGGGGCGCGGCAGGTTTTTCGGGGCGGCCAGGAGGTGGCGCTGACGGCGCGCGAATACGCCCTGGTGGAGTATCTGGCGCTGCACCAGGGCGAAGTGGTGACGCGCACCACGCTCTATGAGCATTTGTTTGACGAGAACGAAAGCACCCTCTCCAATTTGCTGGACGTGCATGTTTCCAACATCCGCAAGAAGCTGGGGGCGGACTTCATCACCACCCGGCGCGGGCACGGCTACTGCGTGGGAGGAGGCGAATGATCTTCCAGTCCATCCGCTGGCGGCTGCAGGTGTGGTACGGCCTGGTGTTTCTGGCGCTGCTGGCCGGGTTTGGCGTGACGGCGTATTCCCTGCAGCGCAATGTTCAATTTCGCCATCTGGACGAGGAGTTTATGCGGCAGGTGGGGCCGCCCTTCAACGCTTTTCATCCGCCGCCGGGCGGACCGCGGGGCGCGGGTGAAAGGCAGGGCCAGAGCGGGCGGCGCGGCGACCGGGGCGGCGGCGGCGACCGGGGCGACCGGGGCGGCGGCTTTCCCGGCAACGGTCCGCCGGGAGGGGGAATGTTCTCCTGGCCATTCGCTCCGGGATTTCAATACCGCTTTCCCTCGGATCAAACGGCGGTGTCAGGCGCCAAAAGCAATTCAATTTACTACGCAGTATGGGAGCCGCAGGGCGACCTGGTGGTGAAATCGCCAGGCGCGCCGGATGACGTCCCGCGGCCGGAAAACGACCGTCCGCCGACGCAAGCAGGCCCGGAGTCGCGAACGCGCGGCGTGTACCGGGAGTACTGGCTTTCGTTCCCCGGCTGGGGAGTGGTCCTGGCGGGGCGCTCGATAGCGGAGGAACTGGCGGGGCTGCGGCGCCTGGCCTGGGAACTGGCCGGGGCGGGGGCGGTGGTGCTGCTGCTCGGCCTGGCGGGCGGCTGGTGGGCGGCGACGCGCGCCATCCGGCCCATCGAAGACATCAGCGCCACGGCGGTAAAAATCGCGGCGGGGGACCTCTCCCAGCGCATCAGCACGCGGGAGACGGAAAACGAGCTGGGCCGGCTGGCCGGGGTGCTGAATTCGACCTTTGCGCGGCTGGAGGCGGCCTTCGCGCAGCAGCGGCAATTCACCTCGGACGCGGCGCATGAGCTGCGCACGCCCATTACGGTAATGTTGACACAGACGCAGACGGCGTTGAACCGGGAGCGCGGCGCGGCGGAATACCGCGCCACGGTGGAGGCCTGCCAGCGCGCCGCCCAGCGGATGCGCCGCCTGATGGAGTCGCTCCTGGTGCTGGCCCGGCTGGACGCCGGGCAGGAATCGCTGCAACGGCTCCCCTTCGACCTGTCGAAAACGGTCAACGAATGCGTGGAACTGGTGACGCCGCTGGCGGAAGCGCGCGGCCTGAAAATCCATTGCGCCGCGCCGGCCCTGCCCTGCGTGGGTGACGCGGAACGGATGGGGCAGGCCGTCACGAATCTCCTTGACAACGCGATTGAATACAACCGGCCGTCCGGCGAGGTGCGCGTCACCGGGGAGAAACAGGGCGGGACGGTCGTTCTGAAGGTGAGCAACAGCGGGCCGGGAATAGCGGCGGAGGATTTGCCGCGCATTTTCGAGCGGTTCTACCGAGCGGACAAGGCACGGTCGGGCGGGGGCGGACACACCGGGCTGGGACTGGCGATTGCCAAGGCGATTGTGGAGGCGCATGGCGGAACCTTGGAAGCAGCCAGCCAGCCGGGAGAAGGGGCGACCTTTACGCTGCGGGTGCCGGCGGGACACTGAGGGGCGCAGCGAGAGAAAGCCGCCACCAAAGAAAATTGAACCACGGATGGCACAGCGCAGCCAGCCCGCAACCGAAGCGAATATGGAGATGGCCAATGGGGGATGGGAAAGACCGGAGCGAAGTCAGGGGAATGATTGTCAGGCGAATAATCCAAACGACGCCTTCTTCCTTTCCCCTGCCAAACATTACCATGACATCCCGATTTTCTCTCAAGACAAATCACAATGAGCAATTTAGCATACGGGCATTGAGGTGCTGCAATGCCCGTATGCTAAATTCAAGAATCATGAAAGTCAAGAGAATTGAGTGAAAAAATGCAATCCGTTGGTGAGGGAGGCAAATAGTCAGGGCGGGCAGTCCTCCGCCCGCCGTAGCGCGCCCGGAAGTGCGCGCCCTGCCTGGCAAGACTGACGCATTACGAAGAAGCGCAACGCGTCAGTCATGGGTGGCGGGGCGAGACTTCGTCGATCCCTGACTTTTTCCGACGAAATTGAGTCAGGTCTCGACCGAGTCTCGTCCTGCCGGGGCGGGCCGAAAGTTGTGCCGCTTCGCGGACTTCAACCCACTTCTTCCTTGAGATTGCGCAAGGCG
>Ga0326727_10003058_pt1 | contig 54715 bp, 38 predicted proteins | sample MB2enrmetagenome_FD_207643 | JGI IMG/M metagenome (GOLD analysis project Ga0326727, IMG submission 207643) | Lab enriched peat soil microbial communities from McLean, Ithaca, NY, United States - MB29MY | ecosystem: Environmental > Terrestrial > Soil > Wetlands > Peat | place: USA: New York...
TTTGTTAATAACGTTGTCCATGAAGGCATCATAGCATATATCAACGAGCTCGCCAGCGGAAAGTTCGCACTGGGTGTAAAATATCTGTGGAAAACATCTAAAAAAGTCACAAGCTCTCAGAATGACATTTCACCCTGAGTGCCGAAGGGAGCACGAAGCTGGTGGAATTTTTGGACAGGCTGGAGGAAGATTGGCAACCGATTTCGAAACCGGCGGCCGTAGCGTGGACGATCTTTTACCTCCTTTTCCTGCTCTACGCGGCGGCCCGTGGCGGGAAGTTCTTGCTTCCCGATTACGTTTTCTTGCCGATCCACGAAGGCGGGCATCTCTTGTTCGGCTGGTTTGGTCACACCATCGGGGTGATGGGCGGAACGCTGCTCCAGCTCTTCGTCCCTCTGGCGATTGCCGTCTATTTCATATTCCAACGTCAAATCCCTGGGACGGCTTTTGCGGTCTTCTTCTTTTTCGAGAACTTCCTTAACGTCGCGACCTATATGGCGGACGCCCGGCGGCAGGAGTTGCCTTTGGTCACCGTGGGCGACCCCGATTACGTCGAGCACGACTGGACTTTCATGTTTGGCAAATTCGGACTACTCGACCACGACACGTCAATCGCAGCGGCCGTAAGGCTCCTGGGACGGCTGGGAATGATGGGTGTGGTGGCTTGGTTGTGGTGGAAGGCGTGAGCCTCCACAATCTCGGTGACAAAACAAAGAGCCGCGCGGTAAGGCCCCGCTCGTCCGCATCTGCAATTGCAAGGGCAGAAGTCAGGAGTCAGATAAGAGCCGCGGACCTCAAAAGGGGAGGTCCGCGGAGTGCGATCACCAGGCAACAGCCGCGGACCTCAGAAGCGGAGGTCCGCGCCAGTTCAGGCTGCGGAGGCCTTGGAAAGCGGCAGGCTGGGCTGCTTAGCATTCTTCTGAGCGTCAACTACGGCAAGGGCGGCCACATCGATGATCTCTTCCACTGTCGAGCCGCGCTGGAGGACGTGGACCGGCTTGGAGAGCCCCATCAGGATGGGCCCGAGAGATTCCGCTCCGCCAATGCGCAACATCAGTTTGTAGGCGATGTTGCCGGCTTCGAGGCTGGGGAAGACCAGGATGTTGGCCCTCTCCCGGAGCGTTGAGAAGGGGTACTCCGCCAGAAGTTCGGGGACCACCGCCGTATCCGCCATCATCTCACCATCCACCATAAGCTCGGGATTCCGCTGCTTGACGAGTTCGGTGGCACGGCGGACCTTTTCGGTCAAGGGATGGCGGGTGCTGCCGAAGTTCGAGAACGAGAGCATCGCCACCCGCGGCTCGATGCCGAAGCTCTCGGCCACTTCCGCGGAAAGCAGAGCGACTTCCGCCAAATCCTCTGCGCTGGGCTCGATGTTGACAGTGGTGTCGGCAAAGAGAAAGACGTCTTTTTTGGTTACGATAACATAGAGGCCGGAGACTTTGTGGACGTCGGGGCGCGTGGCGATGATCTGAAGCGCCGGTCGGATGGTGTCGGGGTAATGTTGGGAAACACCCGCCACAAAGCCGTCCGCATCGCCCATGTGGACCATCATGGCACCAAAGTAGTTGCTGTTGGCCATCAACTCGCGCGCCTCGCTGCGCGTGACGCCGCGGCGCTGGCGAAGCCGGTAGAGTTCCTCGGCGTAAGCCTCGAGCCTGGGCGAGCGGGCCGGCTCGATAATCTCGGCGCCGAACTTCCCCAGCTCCAGCTCGTGCAACTTGTCCTCGATGACCATCGGGTGGCCCAGCAGCACCGGATGCGCGATTTTCAGGTTGGTAAGCTGGTAGCAGGCCCGGATGATCTTCTCGTGCTCGCCTTCGGAAAAGACGATGCGCTTGGGCGCAGCCTTCGCCCTGTGACGTACGCTACTCATGACTTCTTGGGTGCGCCCCAGCCGGCGAGAGAGTTGCTCGCGGTACTCTTCGATGTCAACTTTCACCTGCGCCACTCCACTCTCCATAGCCGCCTGGGCAACCGCGGAGGCCTCAGAAAGGAGCACGCGCGGGTCGAAAGGCTTGGGGATGATGTAGTCCGGACCGAAGTGCAGACGGCCAAGTCCGTAGGCGCGCAGCACCATGTCGGGAACATCCTCCTTCGCCAGAGCTGCCAGGGCACGCGTCGCCGCAATTTTCATTTCCTCGTTGATGGCGCGGGCTCGAACATCCAGGGCCCCGCGGAATATAAAGGGGAAACCAAGTACATTATTGACCTGATTGGGACAGTCGGACCGCCCCGTCGCCATGATGGCGTCCGGCCTTGCCGCCTTCGCGGCCTCATAACTGATCTCCGGCACCGGATTGGCCATGGCAAAAATGATGGGCCGGTCGGCCATCGAGCGCACCATTTCCGGGGTCACGCAATTGGGGCCGGAGAGTCCTGCGAAGACATCCGCACCCTTCATGGCCTCAGCCAGGGTTCTCGCCGTGGTCTTGGAGGCGTGGCGGGCCTTGTAGGGGTTCATGCCCTCGACGCGTCCTTCGTAAATGACCCCCTTGGTGTCGCAAAGGATGATGTTTTCCGGTTTCACCCCCAGGCGAACATAATGCTCCGTGCAGGCAACTCCTGCCGCCCCGGCGCCGTTGAAAACGACCTTGACCTTGTCGATGTCTTTCCCCACGATCTCCAGGGCGTTCAGGAGGGCAGCGCCGGAGATAATAGCCGTTCCATGCTGGTCGTCATGGAAGACCGGAATAGACATTGTCCGGCGCAGTGTTTCTTCAATGTAGAAGCACTCCGGCGCCTTGATGTCTTCGAGGTTGATGCCCCCAAGCGTGGGCTCGAGCAGTTGGCACAGCTTAATGACATCCTCAGGATTCTCAGAGCCTACTTCCAGGTCAAAGACGTCGATGTCCGCGAAGCGCTTGAACAGCACTCCCTTGCCTTCCATGACCGGTTTTCCCGCCAGCGCGCCGATATTTCCGAGGCCCAGGACCGCCGTCCCATTCGAAACCACGGCGACGAGGTTTCCCTTGGCCGTGTATTCGAATGCCCGTTCGGGGTCCTTTTGGATTTCCAGGCACGGTACGGCCACGCCTGGCGTATAGGCGAGGCTCAGATCCCACTGGGTTAGGCAGGGTTTCGTCGCCGTGACTTCAATCTTCCCTTTGCGGCCTTGGCTGTGATAATTCAAGGCATCTTGTTTGTGAATCTCCATGACACCACCCTCCGGCTGCACCGATAATAAAGGAGACAGGATTCCGCAGCGCGCCCCACTTATCGGTCTTGGTAAACGTTAACGAGTTGTAACCGCGTCGCCTCGAGGCGACCTGCAATAACATGCGCGAACCGCTTCAGGAGCTCGTAACCGAGATCGTGGTCTTCTTCGGCTTTGGCGCGAAGGCACTGCCCGTCGAAAGCAAAAACACGCGTCGGCTCGAGGGTTCGCGCCGTAAACCTCCAGAGGTGAGGCGGGAACAGCCACGACCATCCGAGAATCTCGCCTTCTCCAAGAGTCAGGACGGTGAGGGGGCCGCGGCGTTCGGAGAATACCTGAAGCGCCACCTTCCCCTGTCGGATGAGGTAGAACTTGTCGGCATCTTCACGCTCATGGAAAATGAATTGCCCCGCCTCAAAGCGGACGTTGGAGGCACAGTTGATTATGATCTTGAGGTAGCGCTCTGGAAAGCCACCGAAAAACCGATGCTCGCTCAAAACACCTTCAAGTGTTTCCATTGTCATCTCTCCCCGTATACGAACCTGGCGGGGAAATCCGACCTCGAACCTGTGCATGATCTAAAGCGCCCTGTCTCTCGAATCACCCCAATATTCATGTACCGCCCACCGGCTCCTTGTAAATTCGCAATATCTCCGCCACAACGGCCTTCACGATTTGCGGCAGCCTGGCAGTCAGTTCAGCACTGAGACTCTCAGAAAAGGTCTCGGGCTCCCTGATCGCGATGCCGTACATCACAATGGTCCTGGGAACTTCAAGACCCGTCATCCGCGCCAGTGTCAGGATATCGTGAAAGCCCACTGTGTGGAAGCTCAAAAAGGAACAACTGGAGGGTTCCTGGATTTCCACCTGATGAACCGTCCCCACGTCCGCTTGCACATCGGTGAGGGCGTCGATGATCACCGCTCGCTGATAACCAACCAGCCGTTCAGCCAGGCTGAAGGCGGAACCAGCATGCTCCAGAAGATCGATGTCTGCCTTGCAGCGGAGGAGATCGTACACCTGCCGGGCCACGACGGGTCCGACTCCATCATCCCCATGAGACGGGTTGCCCAGACCTACGATGGCGGTTTTTCCGGACTTATCCGGACACGCGTCGGCGCGAGGCAAGCAAGGTTCCATGCGAGTCAAAAACCTGCACTTCCAGCGGCATCTTCCCGGGCAGAGAGTGCGTGGCGCAGCCAAAGCAGGGGTCGTAGGCGCGGAAAGCCATCTCGATCCGGTTCAGCACCCCATCCGTGATCTCCACCCCTCGCCGTATCAGGCCTTGAGCGGCCTTCCGGATCGACATCGCAATCGGCGCATGGTTGTTCGTCGTGCCCACGATCAAATTGACTTTTCGCAGGATGCCCCGTTCGTCCGTGACGTAATGATGGTAAAGGGTGCCACGCGGCGCTTCCACGCACCCGACGCCTTCCGACGGAGTGGCAGTGGGGATGGTTCGGATTTTGTCGCTGAGTATCTCGTCGTCCCGCGCCAGCTCGGCGGCCCGCTCGGCAGCGTAGACCAACTCGATGACCCGAGCCCAGTGTGTGGCCAGCGTTTGGTGCACGGGTTTGCCTCCTAGGACCTTGTACATCCGCTCGTACTGTTCCTGCGCGAGGGGGGTAGCCATGCCATCGGAGGCGTTGAGCCGGGAAAGAGGCGTGGCGCGGTATATGCCGGAGTCCTTTCCTTCCATGAAACCCTTCCAGCCGACCTGTTTCAAAAACGGGAATTTCAGGTACGTCCAAGGTTCTACGTGCTCTGCCAGGACCTGGAGATAGTCGCGGGGAGGAAATTTCACGAATTCCTTCCCGTCAGGGTCCACCACGCGGATTTTCCCGTCGTAGAAGTTCCCTTTGTTGTTCTCGTCCACGGTCCCCATGGAATAGAAGCGGTGGGTGTAAGTATCGCTCAGGATCATGTCCACGTAAGCTTGGTTGCCGAGCACCACCGAATCGACAACGCCGAGCGTGAACTTCGCGAACTCGAGGAAATAAGCCGTGTGCCCCACAATCTCGTCGCGCTCTTCAACGGTGAGCGGCTTGGCCACGCCGCCAGGGAGACCCGTAACCGGATGAATAGCTTTTCCGCCAATCAGGGAGACGACACGCTGGGCTCTCTTGCGAAGCTCGATTACCTTTTGTCCGGCTTCGAGACCTACTTTTCTCACCACCCCCAGGATGTTTCGCTCGCCCGGAGGCGCGTCGGGGCCCACCACGAAATCCGGTCCGCCCAGGGCGTAGAAGTGCAGGGTATGATCGCCCACATAAAAGGCCGAATACAGGAGTTCGCGAAGCTTCTTGGCAGCGGGTGGAGGCTCCACGTGGAAAACGGCGTCGCAAGCCTTGGTGCTGGCCATGTGGTGCGCCTCCGGGCAAACACCGCAGATTCGAGTAGTGATGCGCGGCATTTCCTCGACCGGGCGCCCCACACAGAACTGCTCGAAGCCCCTCAGCTCCGGCACCTGAAAATAGCAGTTCTCGACGGCGCCTTCGTCATTGAGGAAGATGGCAATCTTGCCGTGGCCCTCGAGCCGTGTCACCGGGTCTATCATGATTTTTCGCATCTCACACTCCACTCTAAGCACTCGGCTGCTTGCGATGCAGCATCGAATTGGGCACGCTGAACCGGTAAAAGGTTCCGACCGGGTCGGCGATCTGGTCCAGGACAGCGTCAATTTCAGCCGGATCCTGCAAGTCAATCACGCTGCTGATGGCGCTGACCATCTTCGCTCCCTGGTCGATGACGTTCGGCGCCGCCCCGTAACATCCCCGGCAGGGCATGTTCGCCTTCACGCACAGCGCGCCACAGCCGCTGCGCGTGGCCGGTCCCATGCAAATGACCCCTTGATCAAGCAGGCATTCCTCCCGGTTCGGCTCAGCCTCCCAAACCCGATAAAAGTGTTTGAGGTGTTTTTCTTTCCTGGGGCGGCCGCATTCCTCGCAGCAGGTCTTCTCTCCAGCCCCGATCACAGACCCCGCGGGCGGCAGTGCCGCTCCCTGCATGATTGCGGACATCACCGCGAGGATCTGGGGAGGCTGAGGCGGGCAGCCGGGAATGAAATAGTCCACCGGCACCACCTGCACCAGAGTCTGCACCGATTCGTACAACTCCGGAATGTCCAACTCCCCCTCGGTCGCCGCAACCACCGGTCGAGGCCGGGTTCCTTCCGGGTTCAGCGTGGAGGGTGTTTGTTGATACGACGACTCAAAAATCTCCTTCCGCGTCGTCAGGTTCGCCAAGCCGGGAATGCAACCGTCCATGGCGCAGGAGCCGAACGCTACCAGAACCTTTGCTTTCCTGCGCAACAGGTGCGCCATCGATTCGTTTTCGCTGTTCCGGATGGCGCCGTTGAACAGGCAGAGGTCGATGGAGCCGTCCGCCATGGCTTCGACGTCTTTATACTTGAAGTCCATGGCGCAAGGCCAGAATACGATGTCGAAAAAACCCGCCACGTCCAGGATCTTCTCCGCCACGTCCAGCACGGCGACTTCACAGCCACCGCAACTCGCCGCCCAATACAGAGCCAGCTTTGGTTTGCTCATGCGGCCACCTCCAGGGTTTCAGGTTCCTCTCCTTGAGATTGCGGGTGCATGTAGGTCTCCAAGTGCAACGGCCCCAATGCCCGCACTTCCTCGGTGAATTCGTTAACCACTTTGGCAAACTTCTCGCCCTCCGCAGCCGAGACCCAATCCAGCCGCAGGCGACGTTCGTCGACGCCGAACCCGCGCAGGATCCGCTTCAGCAAGAGGGCCCGCCGAAGCGCCTTGAAGTTGCCTTCCTGGTAGTGGCAATCGCCCGGATGACAGCCTAACACCAGGATTCCATCGGCGCCTAACTGAAACGCGCGCAGGACGAAGGAGGGATCCACCCTCCCCGAGCACATGAGGCGGATGATGCGCAAGTTGGGCGCCGATTTCATCCGGCTGGTTCCAGCCAGGTCGGCCCCCGTGTACGAGCACCAGTTGCACAAGAATCCGATGATTCGGGGCTCAAATTTATTGCTGTTCGTGTTCAATTTCGCTGCCTCCCTTCGTCTAACAGGCTGATGAAAAAGCCTTGGAGAGCTGCCGTAGCGCCGGCTTCCAGCCGGCAACTCCATTACATTCAATAACAGCCGGCAAGATGCCGGCGCTACAAAGGGCGTCACGACGACTTTTTCATCAGCCTGCTAAACGCTGAGGACGCCCTCCAACTCCGCATAGACCTGCTTATCGGTGAAGCCGCTGCCGGTGATGGCGCCCGCCGGGCAGGCGGCCACGCACGTGCCACAGCCTTTGCACAAGGGCGAGTTGACTCGGGAAACGTTCTTATCCTCGATATAATCAATGGCCTTATAGGGGCACAGCGCATTGCAGATCCGGCAGCCGCTGCAATACTGCTCGTCGATCTCGGCCCGCACCGGATCGATTTCGACCGCCCCTTTGGCGATGGTGGCCAGCATTCGGGCCGCCGCCGCGCTGGCCTGGGCCACCGAGTCAGGAATGTCCTTGGGTCCCTGTGCGCACCCGGCTACGAAGAGGCCGTCCGTCGTGGTGGCCACCGGATCCAACTTGGGATGACGCTCCAGGAAGAAACCATCCGGGCTGCGGCTGAGGCCGAAAAGGCGACCGATTTGCTCGGCGTCCCGGCGCGGCTCAATGGCGTTGCAGAGCACCACCATATCGACCGGGATCTCGCGGAAGCGGCCGATCAGCGTGTCCTCGCACCGGATCAGCAGTGTACCTTCGTCACGCTTCGACCATCCCGCCTGGACCACCTCGGCTACCTTCCCACGAATGACGTTGACACCTTCGTGCAGGACGCGTGAGTAGAACTCCTCGTACCCTTTCCCGAAAGCTCGAATGTCGATGTAAAAGTTGTAAACCTCTCCCTCAGTGCGCTCCTTAATCAGATGGGCGAACTTCAGCGCGTACATGCAACAGACGCGCGAGCAATAGCGATGGTGGTTCTCATCCCGGGACCCGATGCAGTGCAGGACCCCCACGGCGCGCGGCACTTGTCCGTTCTTGAGAAGAACTCGTCCTCCCGTAGGCCCTGTGGCGTTCAGCATCCGTTCCACATCCAGGCCCGTGTAGATGTTCTCGAGCCTCCCGTAGCCGTACTGAGCCATGGGGGTTGGGTCGAATGCGTCGTACCCGGTCGCCACCAACACTTGCCCGACATTGATCTCGATTTCTTCTTCCGCCATCTTGTGATTGACGGCCTGTGGTTCACAGACCTCAACACACTTTTGACAGCCCTCGGTCTTGAAATAAATGCAGCTCTCCGGATCGATCACGGGCACTCTCGGCACCGATTGAAGCGTGGGTACATAGATCGCAGTGTTCGGCCCCAAAAGGAACTCAGGAGTTTTACCCTTGTGGTCTTCAACCTCAAACTTGAAGTGCGAGGTTGGACATACTAGCGCGCAGGCGCCGCACGCTATGCACGCCTCCGATTCCACGTCAAAAGGCGTGGCCACACGGCGCTGATTTCCTTTGCCCGCGAAACTGATCGCGCTCGCTCCCACCACCTCGTCACATGCCCGCACGCACAAACCGCACAAGATGCACGCGTCCTGGCGCTCATCCTTGAGTGCGCTGGTGAACCGCGGGGCTTGGAGCCCGGCCTCCTCGGCGTACTTTCGGAGAATCGGGACATTGGGCCAACGCGCCAGCATCATTTCCAGGACGAACCGCCGGGCATTCAGCACGTGCTGGTTGTTGGTGGTGACCACCATTCCATCCCGGCAGGCTGCTTGGCAGGAGGGTACCAGCTCGTTTCCCCCCTCGGTCTTCGTTTCCACCACACACACGCGGCATGCCGCAAAGGGCTCAACCAGCGGGTGGTAGCAAAGAGTTGGAATATTGATGCCCAGGAGCTTCGCCGCTTGAAGGATGGTCGTCCCCTCTTGCACCTCGGTTGTTTTTGCGTCGATGGTCAGCCTTATCACACTCCACCTCTCATTCCACAATCACCGCATGAAAGTGGCACAGGTCCAAGCATGTCCCACACTTGCTGCACAGGTTGACATCGATCCTGTGCGGTTGGTTCTTCTCTCCGATAATCGCTTTTTCCGGGCACTCGCGCCGGCACACACCACAACCGTGTCCGCGCTGGGAACAGATCTCCGGGTCGATCCGGTAAGTGTTCAGCTGCCGGCAAGCATGGGCGGGACACTTGTGCGCCTCAATATGCCTGACATACTCATCCCGGAAATAACGCAGCGTCGTCAAAACCGGGTTCGTCGCCGTGGTTCCCAGACCGCAGGCCGACGTTTCCGCGACGATCTTGGCGATGCCCTCCAAGGATTCCAAATCCTCCATCATCCCGTGGCCTTCGGTGATCCTTGTCAGGATATCGAGCATCAACTTGGTCCCCTCGCGGCAGGGAGTACACTTGCCGCAGGACTCATCCTGAGCAAAGCTGAGGCACGATCGGGCCACATCCACCATGCAGGCATCTTCATCCATGACCACCACAGTGCCCGAACCCATCATGGAACCAACCTTGGCGAGGTTCTCGAAGTCAACCGGCGTGTCGATCAGTTGGCTCGGAATAATCCCGCCGGTCGTTCCCCCGATCTGCACTGCCTTAAACTTCTTGTCATCGGGAATTCCCCCTCCGACTTCGTAAACGATCTCGCGAAGAGTGACGCCCAAGGGCATTTCGATTTGGCCGGTATTCTTGAGCTTCCCCACGAGCGAAAAGATCTTTGTGCCTCTGCTCTTTTCCGTTCCGATTTGGGCCAACCACTTGCCGCCCCGGCTGATGATGGGAGGGACGTTCGCCCACGTTTCGACGTTGCTGAGGCAGGTGGGCTTTCCCCAGAGTCCTTTTTCCGCAAGGTGCGGTGGCCGGGTTCTCGGTTCTCCCATCTTTCCTTCAACCACCTCGACTACCGATGTCGCCTCTCCACAGATAAATGCCCCGGCTCCTTGCGAAACCGAAAGGTCAAAACTAAACCCGCTGGCTAATATGTTCTCCCCCAGGAAGCCGCGCTCGCGGGCCTGATCGATGGCCATATGGATTCGCTTCGAGGCCAAGGGATATTCGTTTCTGATGTAAACCACTCCCCAGCGTGCGCCCATGGCTCTGGCGCCGATCAGCATTCCTTCAATGACCGAGTGGGGATCAGTTTCGAGAATGCTTCGATCCATGCCGTTGCAAATCAGATATTTTGGTTCTCCCTCAGCCGCCCGAACGGCCTCCCACTTAGTCCCTGTCGGGAACCCTGCGCCTCCCCTTCCTCGCAGTCCGGAGATTTTAACTTGATCGAGGATCTCCTCCGGGGTCATTTGGGTAAGCGCTCTTGTTAAGGCCGCGTACCCATCGCTGGCGAGGTATTGATCGATTTTCTCCGGGTCGAGCAAGCCTCGGTTCCTCAGCGCCACGAGCGTTTGTCGGGAAAAGAAAGGAATGTCCATCATTTTGGGAACTGGCGCATCTGTCCCTGGTGGAACGTACAGGAGCTTCTTGACAGGCTTTCCCTTTACGAAGTGTTCTTCCACGAGAAGCGGAACGTCCTTGGGGGTGAGCCGCTGGTAAAAAATCCCATCGGGTTGAACGACCATTACGGGACCAACGCCGCAGAAACCGTTGCAACCCGTGGCCACCACCTGAATCTCCTTATCAAGCGCGCGCTTTTCGATCTCCTTCTGCAGGGCGTCCCTGAACTCAAGCGAACGATTGGAGACGCAGTCCGTCCCCCCGCAAACCATCAACTGAATTCGATACGGCATTTGGATCTCCTCCAGAATTCTCCGCTCTTAGCCTTTCACCGGCGCTGCCTCTTTGGAGTATTGCTTCAAGATCTGGCCGACTTTATTGAGGTTAACCTTGCTGTGCAGGTCCCGGCCCACGGTGACCACTGGTGCAAGCCCGCAGTAACCAACGCACCGGGTCGCCTGCAACCCGAAATTGAGATCCGGCGTGGTGCACCCGCACTTGATATCAAGCTGCCGCTCGAACTTCTCAAGGATCTTTCCGGCGCCCTTAACCTGGCAGGCGTTGCCCAGGCAAACCCCTATCGGATGCCTGCCTCTTGGCTTCAAGCTGAAGGAACTGTAAAAGGTTGCAAGGCTGTAGGTGCGGCTCAGGGGTACGCCGACAGTGCGGGATATATGTTTGAGAACATCCTGCGGCAAATAGCTGAATTCGTTCTGCACATCCTGTAGCATTGCGATGAGCGCGCTTTTCTGCGCCTGGTGTTGTTGAATGATCCTTTCAACTGTTTCCAACTGCATATGCGCCTTCCTCCCTTGATGCCAAGCTCTTGACCTGCTCCCTCACCTTTTCCATACTCTTCCAGACGGCGGATATTCCTTTGGGAGAATTAATCGGATTTCATCAGGCTACCTGCTTCACGATCTGATCTCCGAGCTTGATAGTCCTTTTTGCCGGGACCCGAGTGGCGGGGCAAGTGTTCCAGCACAAACCGCAACCGGTGCACTTGGTTTCGTCCACGAACCTCGCCTTCTTCCTCACCTTCACCTTGAAGTTTCCGATGTATCCTGAGAATCCAACCACTTCGCTGTAGCTCAACAGCTTGATATTCTCACGGTGCCCGACCGAGACCATCTTCGGTGTCAAGATACAAGCGGCACAGTCCAGGGTGGGAAACGTTTTATCAAACTGTCCCATCCGCCCGCCGATGGTTGCATCACGCTCGACCAGATACACCTTGGTGCCTGATTCAGCAATTTCGAGGGCCGCTTGAATGCCCGTTATCCCGCCGCCCACAACGAGCACGTTGGGGTTGACTTCGGCACGCATCGGTTCCAGGGGCTGGTGCAGGGCCACGCGTCTGACCGCTCCCGCGACCAAGGCCGTGGCTTTTTCCGTTGCCTTGCGCACGTCATCGGTGATCCAGGAGCAGTGCTCGCGGATGTTGGCGATCTGGACCAGATACCGGTTGAGCCCCGCCTTCTTGGCCGCATTCCTGAAGGTGAGCTCGTGCATCAGCGGAGAGCAGGCGGCAACGACAACCCGGTTGATGCCGAGTTTTTGAATGTCGTCCTGTATAAGCGCCTGTCCAGGGTCCGAACACATGAACTTGTAGTCTCGTGCGACCGCGACGCTGGGCGCGTGAGAGATGAATTCGCGGACTTCATTCACGTTCACAGTCCCGGCGATGTTGAGCCCGCAATGACAAATATAAACCCCAATGCGCGGGTGCCCATTCTGATCCATCTTTCTCCTCCTTCTATGCGGCTACTGCCGAGATCGGGGCTCTCCAGGGGATGAGATTTCTTTGTAATCCAAGGTCTTTCTCGGAGCAGCCCAATGCGACCCCAAGCAGTTGCGTGAAGTACATCACGGGGACTTGATACGACGTTCCGAACTTCTTGTTTACGCGCTTCTGGTACCCCTCCAGGTTGACCTGACAGAGGGGACATGTGGTAACGATGCACTGGGCCCCGTTCTCCGCGGCGCATTCCACTAGATCCTTCACAAGTTGCAGACACACGTCCGGGAAGGTGGTCATCAGCATTCCGCCACAGCAGCGCGTCTTCAAAGGGAAGTACGCGGCTTTGGCGCCCAGCCGCTGGAAAAGCGTGTCCATGGTTAAGGGGAACTCGGCATCGTCAAAACCGCGCTCGGGCCGTACGATCTGACACCCGTAATAGGGGGCGAAAGCGATGCCCTCCAGGCTACGCTTGGCAGCCGAAGCAATCACCTCAACGCCCACCTCGTTCACCAGAACGTCGAGGGGATGGCGCACCTTGACGCCCAGACTGTATTTCAGGCCGACCTGTCCCAGTTGTTGATCGACCTTGGCCCTCAGTTCCGGGCTCTCCCGCAGGAAGCGGTTGGTTTTCAGCAGCACGGTGTAGCAAGCACTGCAGGGCGCGATAAGGTCCCGGAACCCGGCCTGCTCCGCGAGCGCCAGGTTTCTTGCGCTGATCGTCAGCGAGAGGGCCTCATGCACGCTCATGTACATGGTCGCTCCGCAGCAGTTCCAGTCCTCTAGTTGGCGGAGCCCGATGCCTAAGGCGCGAAATACCGCCCTTAGACTCTCATCGTAAGGTTTCCCTGAAGACTCAAGGCTACAGCCGGGATAATAAAGATACTCCATGGGCGCCTCTCAACTGGTCCTTTCGGGCTGGTCTTTACCCACTGCCCCGTATCCAACCATTCCTTCAGTGTACGGGACAGCTTTCTTTTCGCGGGGCAATTCGAACTCTTTGGAGGCCCGCAAAATCGTGCGGATTGCGCCTACCCCTTTGATCTTTTTGGGGAAAAGCGAAATTCTCCCTCTTCGGAACATCGCTATCGCGAGAGGCAGAAGCCGCAAAAGTCCCAGGGGATTTCTCAGGTAATAGAGCATGAGCAAGAGCGATTCTTGATTGCGACCGTACCGGTTGACGACGCGGACGAAATTCTTCGACAGCCGGTACACCGGGAATCGCTCGGGATAGAGTCCGGCATCGATCGCCGTGCGTTTTAAGGCATAGAGCAGATCGGTGATTTTGATGGATTGCGGACAACGCGTCGTGCACATGTAACAGGAAGCGCAAATCCAGAGCGTCCTGCTTCGAAGAATCTCCTCGATTTGCCCGGCCCGGAATAGCGCAATGACCATCCTGGGGGATATGTCCATCGCATAACTTACCGGGCAACTCCCGGTGCAGGTCCCACATTGCAGGCACTGGGAAATCCGGTCGCCCCCTGGCACGACCTCGGCTTCCTCGAGGAACCTCCGCCGCAGTTCCCGCTCCGGTGCGGGCAGAACCCCCGGAACTGGCGCGTGAAATTTGATCGGAATTGTACTCGCCCTCGCACTCGCCATCGTCCCTCCTCTTTTATGTCGCCGTATCAGGCAACGACCGTTGGACGTGAGTCTCTGTTCCCTGGCGGCCTCGTAAGCGCTCAACAGGCGCATGAACTTCCTTCATCGTTTGGCCTTGCACGCACACCAATTCCGAGTTTTGATTGAGCAAGGTGCCAGCCAAAGCCAGGTTTTTCCGCCTGCCAGTGTCATAGGCAGTTGCTTTGTGGGAATTCCCATGGTCTGCCACGGCCCGCCAGCCAATCGAACCATCCATTGCGCGTAGTGAGAGGCGCAAGACGGATACTTTGGCGCCCGCCGGAGTTCTCTCTGCGGCGTTTCGCAACAAGTCACCCGGACTCACAGTGGCCGTCGAGATGACACTCTGACCGCAAATGCGCATGAAAGTCTGTCGAAGATAGATTTCGCCGCACCTAGAATCAACAATTTGGCAAATTGCTTAAGCGTGTAAGTTGTTGATTCTTGGTGGAACAAACCTTATTTCCGACACATTCCTAGGAAGCTGGGACGAATAGCGCACGCCTTCCTGCTGCGTGAAAACACCCCTGATGCGCGCTGCTGCTGGGAATTCCAGCTACCCACGCTGCGCAAAAACTCCATGATTCTGTCTGGTTAAAGGAGTAAGGATGTGGTTCGGAAGATGGACTTGTTGGCTCTTATTATTTGCGGTCCTTTCATGTCAACATGCTACCGCAATTTAACCCTACCGAAAGGAAAACGCAATCCTGCCTTAATGCCTCTTGGCCAATATCACTCCCTGGTGCTACCCCCGATTTTCTCGATCAGGCACCTGGGTGCTCGAAACCGAAAAGCAGCTCCTTCTACACCACGCTACTCGCTTTGCCGGAGCTAGAAAGCTCAATGAATCGAGCTTGCCGATTGCGAGGGCGAGCGGCTTCCGGGTTCGAGGCTATTTTGCCCTGGGAACGCCCAGTTCCCCATCTTAGTTGACAGGAGGCAACAAATGCTGCGAAGGATGCCACTCATTCTTTTGGGCCTTGCCCTAACGGCCCTGGCTGGAGCCCATCTGCAAGCCCAACAACTCGGGTCAATTACAGGAACGGTCACGGACAGCTCCGGCGCCGTTCTGGTTGCGGCCGACGTCAAGATTCACAGTGCCGCGACGGGACTGGAGCGCACGACGCAAACCAACGGCAGCGGTGCATACGATTTCTTCGACCTCCCGCCCGGGACCTACGTGGTTACCTTCTCGAAGCCAGATTTTCAGACCACAGTCCATTCCGACGTCCTCGTGCTAGCCAATCGCACCACCACGGTGGACGATGCGCTCAGGCCGGGCGCCGTGGCGGTAACTGTTGAGGTGACCGCCACCCCCTTAATGAACAAGGTGGACACCACCAATGGTTACACCTTGAATTCCTCCGTAATCCAGGCCATCCCCCTGGGGACGGGGAGCTTCACCCAGCTCGCAATCCTGAGCCCTGGCGTCAACGCCGACTTACTCAGCGGCTCCGGCACGAACGCCGGGCTGGGTAACCAAGCAATCTGGGCCAACGGCCAACGCGATACCAGCAACAGCTTTTCATTTAACGGCGTTAATGCGGACAATATTTTCAACGGTAAGTCGTCCAGCGCGGTGGGCGAAGCCCGGTTCCTTCCCAACACGGGTGAGCATTTTCTGCCGGGCGGTCAGATTCAAACTAACACTTCTGTGTACGATGCCATCGGGCAGGGTCTGCCCACTCCTCCGCCGGAGACGATTGAGGAGTTGCAAGTCAATGCTTCCATGTATGACGCCTCGCAGGGTGCCAACAGCGGCGCCCACATCGAGTTGATTACCAAGTCCGGCGCCAACGCGTTTCACGGTCAGGCGTACGACTACGTCCAGAACAATGTTTTCAACGCCACGCCGTTTTTCTACAATGCCTCCCCCGCCATCCCCCAGGATCAGAAGGTACCGGAACTGCGCCGCAACGTCTTCGGTGGGACCCTGGGCGGTCCCCTGCTGCGCAATCGGCTCTTTTTCTTTGGGTCCTACCAGGGTGTGCGCGACCACGACCAACTGAATGGAACCTCCCACACGGCGGTCCCCCTGGGACTCACCGATGACCGCAGCGCGGGCGCCTTGGCGGCGTTAGCGAGCGCCCAAAGCGGCGAGACGGTTACCGCTTCCCAAATCGATCCGGCGGCCGCCGCCATCATGCAGGCGAAGATCAACGGCCAGTACCTGATTCCCACCCCCACCATTACCAATGCGGCCACGGCGGGGACTTTGGGTTACGACGCGATTGCGACCGGCGCGCCGAGCTTCAGCGCCGATCAAATCAATGCCAATCTCGACTACAACTTCAGCGCCACGGACCGCTTGGCAGAAAAGTACTATTACCAGCGCGATCCAACCCTTTCACCGTTCGCGATCAGCGGGGTGCTGGGTTTCCCTCAGCAACTCCAGGCGGGTAGCCAGGTTTTTTCGCTGGATAACACGAGCATCATGAGTCCGCACGTGACCTGGGAGCAAAAGGCCGGATTCATCCGGGAAATCGCATATGCCAAGGTTCAGCAACAAGTGTCTCCCTCAAGTGTAGGAATGAATCTGTTCGGCGCTTCGTTGTTCCCGGGCATCTCCATCAGCAGCGTCGATCCTCAATTTAGCAAGAGCCTCAGCTTCGGTTCCGAGGGCAACTTCACCAACGGCGGCGTCTTCCAAAACAATTACAATTTCAGTACCGACCTGAACTGGGTGGCGGGCGCGCACACGTTTGCGTTCGGCGGCAACTTCAACCGAGCCCAACTCAATATCGTGAACCGCGCCAATGAAGCGGCGCAGATCACGGTCACTAACTTCGCCGACTTCTTGGAAGGGCAGATTCGTGGCACCCGATTGTTGGAAGGCTCGAGCAACCGTTACTACCGCGCCAACACGATCGGCTTTTACGCGCAGGACAAGTGGCACATTGGACCCCGCCTGTCGTTGAGTTACGGCGTCCGGTATGACTACAACGGTCCGCTATCGGAAGAGCACGGCCTGCTCACGAACTTCGATCCCTCTCTTTACCAGTATGATCCCACCACCGACACCGTCCTCAATGACGGTCTCATCGTAGCAGGGAACAACCCCCAATACGCCACCAAGGGCGGCAGCGCTTCGACGCTGAAGTCTAATCAGTGGGGCTTTGCGCCGCGCATCGGGATCGCCTACACGCCGGGCTTCAACAAGAACCTGGTGATTCGCGCCGGCTACGGGATCTACTACGACCGCGGTGAATTCTTCACTGAGTTTTCACCCGGCGCCGGCTATGGGATCAGCGGGCCTTTAGGGGTGACCCAGGAACTGCCCTTCGTGGTTCCGTTTAACAGCCCGAGTGGATCGACCCTTTCCAATCCACTCGGACCGACGGCGCCATCCGTGGCGGTGGGCAATCCCTCGCTCTTCGCCCGGACCATTCCCAACTTGACCGCGACCGCCGGCTGCCCGGCGGGGCAGTTACCTAACCCCTTGGGTTGCGGGGCAGGCGAAATCGGTCCCGACACCGCCGATGGCGGGTCCATCCCCGCCCAGATCGGCGGCTACGGCTTGAACAATAAGCTGCCGTACTCGGAAAACTGGACCGCGGATATCCAATGGCAGCCCCAGAACAACCTTGTGGTTACGCTCGGCTACACGGGGAACCATGGGGTCCACGAGCTCATGCCGATTCCCATCAACCAGCCACGACTGGCGACGTCGCAACACCCGGTGAACGGCCAGACCTACAGCTATGGTTATAACCCCTGCGACCTAAATGATCCCAACTGCAGCCAATACGGACCGTACTCACCCTACCCCTCGGGGGGCTTGGTGACCGAGCCGTTCAGCAACTACAACAGCAGCTATGACGGTGGCAATGTGGATCTGCGCGTGCCGTACGTGGGCTACAGTCCCAACCTCGCCCTCTGGGAGGCCGAGGGCATCTCGCATTACAATGCCTTGGAGTTCAGTGTGAATAAGCGGCTCAGCCACGGCTTGCAGATCAACGGTTCTTACACGTGGTCGCACGTCCTCGACGAGAGTAGTGCCCTGGGTTTGTTTTACAACGGCAACGACCCGCTGAACCCGCACTCGGCTTACGGCACGGCGGACTTCGACCGCACCCACGCGTTCGCGTTCAGCTATCTCTACCAGTTTCCCAAGGCGGTCTCCGACGGCAGATCGTGGGCCGGACGGTTCCTGAACGGCTGGGGTGTGAGCGGCATAACCGTTTTCGAAAGCGGTTTGCCTTACAGCGTCTGGGATTATTCCGGCGGCGCAGCGTCCATCTACTATAGCTCCAACGACGTGATCACCAATCCCCTGCTGCCGCTGGCGCCCGGTGCGACCGCCAAAGCGACGCAGGTGACCGTCAACGGAACTCCGGGACTAAATCCCAATAACTTTGTCGCCCCGCTGCTGTCGCCGGGCCAGGACGGCGTGCCGCCGTGCGGTCCCGTTAACGACGGCTACAATAACAGCGAGACCTTCTGCGACAACGTCGAAACCGGCTACGGCGCCGCCAGCCGTAACAACTTCCGCAGCCCGTTCCAGTCACGCTTCGACGTGTCCGTGTTCAAGGACATCAGGCTGACCGAGCGATTCACCCTCCGCTATCAAGCCGACTTCTTCAACCTGTTCAACACTCCAAGCTTCGATTCTCCCAACAACAACTCCGAGCTCAACCCTAGCTATTATGATTATCCTGTCTATCTGACCGGAAGCCAGAACCAGCAACAAAACGGCTTCGGGGTGATGCAACAAACTATCGGCAGCCCACGGTTCATTCAGATGTCGCTTCACTTGGTGTTTTAGCCGCAGGTTGAAAGATGTGGCGCCGATGTTCAGAGTCTGTGAGAACACCTGACTTGTGGCGGTGGGTCCTCACCGCCTTGCGATCTTAACAACTTCGGCGCTGAGACCGCGCCACTACAGCGCCCGGAACCACGTTATCAGGCGGACCCTTTGGGGCTCTACGTGCCGAGCTAGAGCTTAACGCTGCCGGGTGAGGTTCGACTCGATGAAGAAGTTATACGCTCGTGCTGGCATCGCGCTCTTCGCCCTTCTCCTCCCGCACGTAACGCCCTGGGGGCTCGCCTGGGGCCCCGAGGGGCATCACGTGACCGTCATCCTGGCGGAACTGACAATCTCCACTGGCTCTGGGATACCGAGCTGATCGAACGAATCAACTCCAATGACCAAGCCCTCGCGGAGATCATCCGGCGCAAGATCACCGACGCGGACCTCACTGCCTGGGCCAAGGGGGGTGTGCAAGACTGGATCCTGGAAGCGCACCGGCTGGCCCAGACGGCTGCCTACCAGGGACTGGGGAGCGCAAATCCCGCCGTGATCACCCTGGAGTACGAGCGCCAAGCTGATCAAGTGATCGAAACCCAGCTTGCCAGGGCGGGCGTTCGGTTGGCATTCCTGCTCAATAACGCTGAAAATCAGTACCAAGCTCGTCCCTGACAAATTCGGGCACGGCAGGCAGACCCGGTAGGAGGGGGCGCGCGCGCCTGCCGCTTGCCGGAGGCTCTCCCACCAGGACTCCCGCAATCGATCTTGGCCTGCATTTTACACTTCTGGTTATTGACCTTTTAGAAATCTGGCGCTAGACTCGCCAGTAAGGCCGAGCGCGGTACGATCCATGCAAGAAGGTATTCCCAAACACCTCGCATTCGGCAGTTTTCCGCAGGTTTTTTTGGAATTCAGGTCGAGTCAGAAGGGTCATTAGGAGGGGCCTAATTATGAAACTCTTTTCTACTTTGAGATACAGTTCCGCTGCGGGCACCCTGGCAGGCACCGGCAACCACGGCGGAGAATTACGGTTGTTCTTTACCAAGCTAAATACTAAAGACTGGCAGCCAGAGCCAGGGCCAGTGCCAATATTGTGGCTAGGGGCTGGCAACGGGGCGAATGATACCTACAACTTGCCCAGTGGTGATGTTCTAGCCCTTAATTTGGATATCGTCTCGGGGCTTCCTGGTGAGTTGTATATTTTTGGAACCATTCAAATCACGACCGCAACCGGGACCGTTAACAGCCAGCCTTTAGGCCAGGCAAGCCCCACGCTCTTTGCACCGGGGCAGCCATCTGTGGCCATTCTCAAAGGAAGATCACAAGGGCAGGCTGGCGTCGTGCATTTCGATGTAGGTTTTGAATTGGCTGTACCGTGGGACGGGGTCACTGCCGACTGCAATGGCACTTGGTGGGCGGTGTGGCACTGAGACACTGTCGGGGTATTAGGATCCTGGCCTTTTGCCGCAGGAACGCAATTGACTTTTGCCAGCGCGAGCCACGAAAAGCGGATCCGTATCAGCGTACATGCCGCCCGGATTCTAAGGGCAGGGTGGGAGCTGGCCAGGCGTGCCAGCATGTCCTACCCATCGCGTTCTGAAAGTTGCCGTGAGATTTCCTTCACCTTCCTGGCAAGGCTCGGCAGGTTGGCAAGCTGGGCATACATCTTCTTGAACTCATCCAGGGGGCGGGCGGGGGTCCCCCAAACCTTAGTTCCCTTGCGAATCACCCTGAAGATTCCAGCCTGCCCACCGATCATCGCCCGGTCTTCGATCCGAACGTGGTCCGCAACACCAACCTGGCCGCCAATGACCACGTAGTCCCCAATTTCTGCGCTGCCCGAAATGCCAGTCTGAGCAGCGATCACACAGTGGCGCCCCACCCTCACGTTGTGCGCAATTTGAACCAGGTTGTCAATCTTGCTCCCTTGACCAATCACTGTAACTCCCAACGAGCCGCGGTCCACCGTGCTGTTGCTGCCTATTTCGACGTCGTCTTCAATAACCACCCCGCCCCGTTGGGGGAACTTCTCATAATGGCCTTCGGCGAAAACGTAACCGAACCCGTCTGACCCAACCACAACGCCGGAGTGAAGGATGACCCGGTTGCCAATCCTTGCCCCCGGATAAACGTTTACCCGCGGATACAAGACACAACGCGACCCTATCTGAGCTCCCTCACCCAGGCAAACTCCCACTCCTAGATACGTCCCCCGCCCCACATTTACACCTGACTCGATTACCACGTAGGGACGGATGATCACGTCCTCGGCCAAACGGGCGTCCGGAGCAATAACAGCCGTGGGATGCACTCCCGGCTGGACTTTGCGGGGGGGGGAAAGGGCTTCGGCGGCGCGAACGAAAGCCAGTTTAGGGTTCGTGACCCCAATAGTCGTCCGGCCTGTCAAAATGCAATCCTCCGGCACCAGGATGCACCCCGCCTGGGAAGCGGCTGCCAGTTCAAGAGACTTGGCGCCTTCGGCATAGGTCAGTTCATCCGGTCCGGCAGTTCCCAGCGCCGCCACCTCATGGACTTCTCGAGCCTCCTCTCCGTGCAGTATTCCCCCCAACAACTTGGCAAGCTCCAAAGTCTTCATGATCCGCCTCGCGGGAAGAGTTGTCAGTAGTCAGTTCTCAGTCGTCAGCTATCAGCCGTCAGCTATCAGCTATTAGCCTTCAGCCCTTGGCAAAATGGGCCGAGGAACTGCGAGCTAAGGCAATCCTGAACTCGGAATTCCGTACTGCTTTCTGCCCACCGCCTACTTCCTTCCACTTGCCGCTCTCCTGACATCTGACACCTGGCGCCTAACACCTGGAACCTGACACGTGCTTTTGCCCCCACCTACCATCTACCACCTACCGCTCATTCCGGATAAAGCGGCGGTTCAAGCGGCGGGCGTGTTTTCCACCGGCGGTGAACCCAGAGCCAGTGGTCCGGGAAGCGGCGAATGTAAACTTCAAGCAGGCGGGTGAAGTTCGCAGTATTGACCTGGATTTCCTCTTCCGGATTCTGGCAATTGATCCATTCGACGTGGTCGAATCGCAACCGATATTTCTTGAGTTTAGAATCCCAGATGACCAGCCCCAGCACGATGGGCACCCCGGTCTTCTTGGCCACGCGCGCGGGGCCTGTGGTCGTGCATGCCGGCAACCCGAAGAAATCCACAAAGATCCCTTCGCTTGTCAACATGTTCTGGTCCATGAGCACTCCCACCGCGTCGCCCCGGTTGAACGCACGCAGAACGCCGCGCGCAAAATCACCTTTTTCGATGGCCTTTCCACCACCCAGGCTCCGATAGCGATTGATGAGCTCATCCATCAGCGGATTGTCGAGGGCGCGCACAACGAAGTCGCAGGGATAGCCGTACACTCCGTGAGCGAAAGAGCTGAGTTCCCAGTTCCCGAAGTGGCCGGTGAGAAAAAGCACGCCGCGGCCCTGACTCTGGGCTTGCGCGTAGTTCTCAAATCCATCGTAGATTATCAGCCTCTCAATGTTGCTGCGGTTCCAATGTGGAAAATGCGCAAAATCTGCCAGCATCCTGCCAAAGTTACGAAACAAGCCGAAAAGCACTTTCCGGCGCCGGCTCTCGGGCCAGTCAGGGAAAGCCCGCTTCAAGTTGAACAGACCCACTTGGCGCAAGCGGGGCCAGAACCAGTAACTCAGAAACGCCAGAAATGCGCAGAGCGCCCGCGTCAGACGGTGCGGCAACACCCCAAGCAGCTTCAGCAAGCTGAGAACAGTATAGTATTCAATCCGATGTCGTAAGGAGGGACGCGACGATGGTTGGGCAAGGTTCAGACGCAGTGGAGAGGTATCGGAATTGGTGACCGTGGTTGGGTCCATGCCCTGTGCTCTCCCGAAATGTTACCACAACCCATTTTCTCACCTGCAAGAACTTTTCTTTTTCAGCCCCTTCCTCTCATTGGGAGAAGGGTAGTTGGGTTATACTTGCATCGTTTTGCGAGCGCCAAGAGGCTTTGCCGTCTTTAGACCGGTGGCCTTGGGGGATGGCTTGTGCGACGGCAGGATTCGCTCCAGCCATCCAAAAGGAAAGTGTCGTGGGGTCTGAAATCATCGATATTCGCCGCTTTGAGGTGTCGGCCTTCTCGGAGTTGTTGGATGCCGAATCGCGCGCCTGGAACGAAGGGCTTTACTGGGATTTCACTTCCTCGGCTCGCGTCATTTCCACCTGCCTGAAAGAGAAACGTCTCTCGGGGTATGCTCTCGTTCTGGACGGCATCGTTCGTGGCTACTGCTTCTTTTTCTGCGACGGCGAAAAGGGCCTGCTGGGAGATGTGTTTGTTGGCCCGGCGCCAGCGGGTTTGGATCCGGTCCTCGACCTCCTGGAGCACGCAAACGAAACGCTCCTCGCGACTCCCGGCCTGCGGCGCGTTGAAGCGCAGCTCCCGCACTACACCTTCGAAGATCTCGAAAACAACTTCACTTCCTGGAATTACAGCGGCTATCGGCGCAGCTTCATGGCCTTGTTCCTTCCCGAGTGGCGCCCCCATGCCTCCTCCGCATCCGGCTCTTCCAATCCTGCGCGGCGAGCCACTGCCAGGCTGGATGAGTTTTGCATCACGCCAGGCGTTAAGAAATATGCTCGCGAGGCCGCCGAACTCGTCTTTGGCGCCTATTACAACCACATCGATGCGGCGATCAATGACCAATACAGCTCACTGGCAGGAGCAACACGCCTCCTCGATAACATCCTCCATTACCAGGGTTGCGGAGAGTTTCTCGAGCAAGTCTCCAAAGTCGCCATTCATCGCATAACAGGCAAACTCGCCGGGGTCCTGACCGTCACTGCCGTCCGTTCCGATACAGCTCACATACCGCAGATCGCCATCGCGAGGACGCTGCAAGGAATCGGCCTGGGGACAGCGTTGTTGGAATCTGCGTTCAACGACCTCGTCAGGGCGGGCTACCAGCGGGTTTCCCTGACCGTCACAGACACCAACGCTGGCGCTCTTCGCCTCTATGAGCGCCTCGGTTTCAGGACTTTCCGCACCTTCGGCGCCTTCGTCTTCAACCGCCCCTGAAAGCAGGTGTCAGGTCTCAGGTGTTAGGGGACGGAAGGTAGGCAGTAAGCGGTAAGCAGCAGGCAGTCGGCTGTAGGCAGTCGGCAGTAAGCAGTGGAGGAGAGGGAAGAAAGCAATACGGAATTCTAAGTTCAGAATGGCCCTAGCCCCATGCTTGCAAGGGCTGAGAGCTGATAGCTGAACGCTTCACTTGCCCTTGGCCTTCAAGAGGTCCTTTAACTCATCCATGAATTCCCGAATGTCTTTGAAATCGAGGTAAACCGAGGCAAAGCGCACATAGGCAACTTTGTCGAGCTTCTTCAGGCGGCCCATAACCATTTCGCCCAACTCCGCAGCCGGACGCTCCCTTTCTGCCGCCTCAGCTACCAAGGCCTCCGCCTCATTAACAATCTCCTCCAACTCGGACATGGGGACGGGCCGTTTTTCACAGGCCTTCAGTAAGCCGGTCAGAATCTTCTGACGGTCAAACTTCTCCCGCCGGCCATCCTTCTTCACCACCATATAAGGGATTTCGTCGATCCGCTCATAGGTGGTAAACCGGCGACCACACTTCGCGCATTCGCGCCGACGACGAATGGTGTCGCCAGTCTTTGCCTCGCGTGAATCCACAACCTTGTCTTCTACATGACCGCAGAATGGACACCTCATAGTCAGTACCAGTAAGCAGTAGGCAGTAAGCAGGGCGTGTAGCGGAGGTCTTGCCTTCTAGACCTGCGGCTCTTCTGCTTTCAATACCCTGCTAACTTTTCTCCGCGAGCTCCCTCTCCTCTTCGGCGAGGGCCTCCAACTTTCTGAGCGTCAGCCCCTCATGCACCAGCAGCACCAACCCCGACACCAGGCATGGGACCGACATGATAATCCACACTAGTATTGCGGCACCCGTGGCCGCCTCAGCCGACACGTTGAAAAGCTCGTTCAGCGCAAGGATAATGCCCACCTGGTAGCCGCCACCGATCCCCGGGATCTGCACGGCGAGTCCCAGCGCGGCGCAAAACAGCGTCACCGCGGACGCTAGCCAAGACAGGTCCGCCACCTCCCCACGGAGGCTTTGGAAGACCAGCCAGAACACCGAGGTATTAAGAAACCACACCACTGCGGTCAACGCCAGACTTACCAGCAGGTCCTTCCAGCTACGGATGACGCTCAATCCCTCTGCAAATGACCGCAAGGCGCGTCCTAATCGCCTGAGCGCCGTGGCAGGCAGGAAGCGGAACACCCGCAAGATCCAGGCGGTAAGCTGTCCGGAGCGTAACCAGAAAAGTAGCAATGCCAAGATGAGCAAGACGGCGAGAACAAGCATGGCGTCCCCGCCACGGTGCAGGGCAACGAGGATGCTCGACCCGCGCGCGGTTTCAGGTACAACACGCTCGAAACCCAGCGCCGCGGCAAAGAGCAACACAACGAACACCGTATCGAAGATTCGCTCGAGCAGCCACACTGCCACCATGGCGCTCATGGAAACATTTTCCTTCTTGGCAATGTAAGCAGGCCGAACGAATTCTCCCGGCCGGCCGATAAGATAGATGGAACTGAAACCCAGGATCTGACCCACAAACAAGACCCAGAGGGAGGCCTTCTTAATCGGGCTGAGGAAGAATCTCCAGCGCGCGGCTCGGACAAAGTAGGTGCTGAAAACAGCGATTAGCGCCAGCAGTAACAGAGCCCGTCTGGCTCCGGTGATCAAAGCCCACAGGCGCGTCCACCGGAAGTTGGCCCACTCGGGGCTTCGACTCAGGTTATAAAAAATGAGGGCGATGATGATGGCTCCGATACCCAGCCACCACCATCGTCGGTGCTCTTTTCTCATATCGGAAGCAATCTCGCCGCATTCCTCGTCCCAAAAGCTATCCGAACCCTCAGCCCGTGTCAAGCAAGCCAGCTCGATTTTGCAGGAGGCATTCGGTTGTTCAACCCTTTGCCCATGGCTCACCGGGACTTCCAAGATAAACACTTCACCCCTTGACCGCAGGGTCAAGGATGCGGGAGGCGAGTCGCAGGAATAAGCCGGGAAATTTGCGCTTTCGGAGTGGCAAGCAGGGCCTGGCAATCCGCATTGATCTCAATGGGGACTTTGGTGACTTCGGCAATCTTTTTATCGCGGACCGTTACTTTCAGCATGAGGCCGCGATGCGTGGCAGGATCTTTCTGGTCGAAGATAAAATTGCCCAGGCTGTAAGCGACCCAGCGCCCGCGATACTGCTCGAGTGGCTGAACGACATGCGGATGGCTGCCCACGATAAGGTCGGCCCCGGCGTCAATTATCTTCCGGGCCAGCTCTTGCTGCTGGCACGTGGGAGCGGTGGCGTACTCCACGCCCCAGTGCGGGCAAACCACCACCAAATCGGCAAGGTTCCGGGCGAAGCGAATATCTGCCGCAACCCGCTCGAAGTCCAGCCACGCCACGCCCGCACGATCCACTCCGGCCGCCGCGTCCTGCGGATCAATGTTCACGTAAGCCAGAAACGCCACCCGGACTCCGCCCAAATCCACGACCGCAGGGTGGTGAGCTTCCAGTGTGTTTGCACCTGCGCCTACCGTGTGGATGCCCATGGTATGAAGCCGCCCAAGCGTATCTACGAGCGCCGCCGGTCCCCAGTCGTAGGCATGATTGTTGGCCTCGGAAACGATTGTGAAACCGGCCGCTTTCAGACCTTCGAGGGCCCGCGGATCGGCGCGGAAGGAATAAAGGTGATGGAGGTTGCGCCCCCGGTCGGAAATCGGACACTCCAGGTTGCAATAAGCCAGATCAGCGCCGTGCAACACCCCGGAAACTTGCCGGAAGGGATAACCCCAATCGCCTTTGGCGTCCATCTTCCTGCCAACTCCCCGCGAAAGCATAACGTCGCCCGCGAAGATCAATGTGTGTTGCCGTGGAGCGGCTGCCGCGAGCTGATCCAAGGAAGAGTTCGGACGCAGAGGCCTCTGCAGGGTGGGAAAAGAAGGACTCGATGGCCCAAATACACAAAGCCCCGCAATTGTAATCGCGCCGAGTATCGCGTTGCGGTAGCTGCGGGTCATGGCTCGACAGTGGGGAAGCAAAACGGCATCCCCGGGTTACTTCAAATTCTCGGGAATCAGGTACTCGACCAACACCAGGTCGTGCCACTCATTCCCCAGCTTGCCGTGCTTCTCGTGGATTCCCACTTCCTTCCAGCCGGTCACCTGACATAGCTTTCGCGCCGGCCGGTTCTCCGCCAGGATGCGCCCGATGAGCTTATAGAAGCCCTTCTCGCGCGCGATGTCCTGCATGGCTTTCATCAATTCCTGCGCCACGCCGTGGCCGCGCAGGCTGCGCTCAATGTAGATGGCCAGCTCCGCGATTCCGTCATAACAATGCCGCGGGCTGTAAGGATTGAGCGAAGACCAACCCATCAGCGTGTGTTTAACCTCCGCCAACAGCACCGGAAACTTGTCCGGCCGCGCTGCCAACCAGAGGTAACGCTCTTCAGGCGTGACGTAGGCGTTTTCAAAAGTTGCGCAACGGTCTTGCACACCCTGGTTGTAGATCCGTGCGATTTCCTTTGCATCTTCAACCCGCGCTGGTCTTATTTTGAGAGGAGCACTCCACTCTGCCATGGACAACCGCCGTTAATGAGGATAACTGCCAGACAGGGATTCTATCCTGAGGCCGCCGGGAGAGCAACCAGCGGTTTTCGCCAGATGCGAGAGGCTAAAGCTGCCCATCGGCACGTCATTCCCGCGCAAGCAGGAATCCACGGCGAGGGCAATGGACCTGCCTTCGCATGGGTGGCGCGTCTGGGAAGGACGGTGCGTCATTGAGCGCGTATTGCTCCCGCGACGGACGCCAACTCGAATTTGCAATGTCAGCATCTAACTACTTTTTTTTCTTTAGTATTCCCGGAATTAACAAATAAGTACCTGTGTTTTCTATAACATACCAGCTTCACTCTCAAGTTTTCCACAGTCGTCCTTTGTTTTCATAGACATTCCCGGGTCGTTCGTTCAATTTTGGAGAATTCTCTTTCCCTTCCCCCTAAACTACAAACTTTTTGTCCGTAGCGGGGCGTGCCAATTTGCGGGCTTTTCGTCCTGCTTGGCACATTCTCGGGAGTGGGTCGGGACGGGCAGTGGCATTGTCGCATAACGTTCCCAGCAGGCCGTGACCTCCTACACAGCTTCAGCAGAGAAGTCTAGCCTATCTCGTTCCGCTTGTCAAGAGATCTGATTATAGATGACCCTCACAGGCAGGCTTTTGGTGTGCCAACGGCTGGGGGTGTGAAACAGCTCGTTTGCCCCTGCGTTGGTTGGGACTATAATGGAGCGCGGCAAAACACGCTTCATGTCGAGGGTCTCATGGCGGGGAGAACCTCGCTGCACACTCGAGGCGCCTCAGGGAGGTGTCGGCATGAAAGAGACGATAGGATTCAGCCTCAACGGAAAGCCGGTGAGTTTTGAAGTCGATCCCAGCCGCATACTTCTATGGGTTCTGCGGTATGACCTGGGTCTGACCGGTACAAAGTACGGCTGTGGAGAGGGTCTTTGCGGGGCCTGCACGGTGATTGTGGATGGGAAAGCCGAGCGCTCGTGTTCGCTCGAGGTAAAAGCAGTCGCGGGCAAGGCGGTCACTACGATTGAAGGTTTGGCTAAAAACGGTGAGCTTCACCCCTTGCAGAAGGCCTTCCTCGAACACGATGCCCTTCAGTGCGGGTACTGCACTCCCGGAATGATCATGAATGCTTACGGTTTGCTGTTGAATACTCCTCGACCATCCCGGAGTCAGATTATCGAACAGATGGACGGCAACCTGTGCCGCTGTGGAGCTCATCAACGGATCATCCAGGCTATACAGACGGCAGCGAAACAGATGGGAGGGGGGCCAAGATGAAAAGCGGACACAAAGGGCAACGAAGCGTCTACGAAGAATACCTGGAACTTGACTTCTCGGAGGCCAAGGAGTCCACTCCGGGCCTTCCGCTCGACCGCAGACAGTTCCTGCAACTGCTGGGCGGAGGCATCATCATCTGTTTCTCCATCCCTGATTCGCTGGCACTCCAAGAGCGCGAGAGACGCCGTGGGATGGGCCAGGAGCTGCCCGAGGATTTCAATGCCTTTCTCAGGATCGGAGAAGACGGCCGGGTAAGCGGTTTTAGTGGAAAGGTCGAGTATGGCCAGGGAGTCATAACCTCATTAGCTCAAATGTTGGCCGAAGAGCTTGATGTCCCCTTGGAATCCGTGGATATGGTGATGGGCGATACGGATCTTTGCCCCCGGGACATGGGAACCTTCGGTTCCATGACCACCCGCTTTTTCGGCCCGGCCTTCAGAGCCGCCGCCGCGGAAGCCAAGGCCGTGCTCGTCGAGCTGGCGGCCGAACAACTAGGGGTAGCGAAAGCGCAGCTCAAAACCAAGGCGGGCGTCGTTTATGAGGAGGCAGGGCAAAAGAAAGTAAGCTACGCCGAGCTTGCCAAGGGAAAGAAGATACTGCGCCACGTGAAAGGCGCGGTGCCCAAGAGCCCCGCCGAATTCGCCCTGATAGGGAAACCCGTCTTAAGAAAAGATGCTGCCGCGAAGGTCACCGGCCAAGCCAAATATGCTGGGGACCTGAGGGAGCCTGGCCTGCTGCACGCTCGCATCTTGAGGCCTCCGGTTCACGGCGCCAAACTCATTCATGCGGACACCTCGGGCGCGCGAGAAATCGAAGGTGCCCAGATCATCGAGGAGGGAGATCTGATTGCCGTCCTTCATCCGTATCCCGATCTGGCTGAAAGAGCCTTGGCGAAAATCAAGTCGGAATATGACCGGCCGGCGCCCGCCGTGGATGACAAGACGATCTTTGACCACCTGCTCAAAGTCGCGCCTCAAGGACAGACGGTGGCGGAAGGGGGAAATCTTGCCGAGGGGAGAAATGCAGCTCACTACGTGCTCGAGCAAACGTACTTGAACAGTTACGTCTCTCACGCCCCCATCGAAACGCACACCGCTTTGGCCAAGATCGAAGGAAACAATCTAACCCTCTGGGCCTCCACGCAAACGCCCTTCGCCCTGAAGGACGCGGCAGCCTCTCTTCTCGGCCTGCCTGCGCAGAATGTGCGGGTCATCACACCCTATATTGGCGGGGCCTTCGGAGGGAAGAGCAACAATCAGCAAGCCCTGGAGGCGGTCAGGCTGGCCAAGTTGGCGGGAAAACCTGTCCAGGTGGCCTGGACTCGGGCCGAGGAGTTCTTCTATGACACTTTCCGTCCTGCCGCCCTCGTCAAAATACAGGCGGGAATCACCGAATCCGGGCTGATTACGTTTTGGGACTACGGTGTGTATTTTGCCGGAGAAAGAGGCGCGCCGCAGTTCTACAACATCCCAAATCATCGCACGCTCAGCTACGGGTCCGGGTGGACGGCGGCCCCAGGGTCACATCCGTTTGCCACAGGGCCTTGGCGCGCTCCCGGCAACAATACCAATAGCTTTGCCCGAGAGTCTCATATCGACATGCTGGCGGCAAAGGTTGGCATGGACCCCGTCGAGTTCCGACTGAAGAACCTGAAAGATGAGAGAATGCAACGCGTCTTGCAGGCCGCCGCAAAGGAATTCGGCTGGTCACCCGCCAAGGCGCCAAGCAAGCGTGGCTACGGGGTGGCTTGCGGGACCGATGCCGGTTCCCACGTCGCTCATATGGCAGAAGTAACTGTGGACAAGAATACCGGGAGCATAGCGGTCAAGCGGGTGGTCTGTGCGCAAGAGATGGGATTGTGCGTCAATCCGGAAGGCGCCCGGCTGCAAATGGAGGGCGCCATTACCATGGGCCTGGGATATGCACTGAGTGAGGAGGTTCGGTTCAAGGGCGGTGAGATTTTGGAGTCCAATTTTGACACCTACACAATTCCACACTTCTCCTGGTTGCCGGAAATCGAAACGGTAATACTGGATGCGAAGGACTCACCCGCTCAGGGGGGTGGAGAACCCCCCATAATCTGTATGGGAGGATTGATCGCCAATGCGGTGTTTGATGCCACCGGCGCCCGGTTATTGCAACTGCCCATGACGCCGGAAAGGATCAAGGAGGCTCTTTCCCACATCTGATACGGACTATTCGTCATTCGTAGAGGAAAACGCCACCGCCTTTCATTCTGAGTGCGTCGGCCTAGGCCGAACGAAGAATCCCTGCATTCGTAGCTCCGGGTGAGGGTTTGTTTCCCCTCCGCCCACGGCGCGCTTTCCACCTTCACCCCACCCGGCCACACTGCAGCCGCCGCAGATCGTACAGGTAACACACGGGAATCCCCCACAGGGTGTCCTTCGCCAAAACCAGATGGGGTTCCTAAACTGCCTCGATCTGGGGTTACACCACGCTTCTTAACAATGTTAGCGCTGCGCGCCTAACCTGTTCACAAGCGTTTAACAAAGAATTCACCGGTGAAGCCCTTTTCTCTTCCCGATTCGCTGTTCTAGGATGCGGGCGCCTTGAGGGGTAACAACTGATCCTCCGAGAGGCAGGATTTTTAGGCTTTGGGTCCGGCTAAGGTGTGCCATGCTGTCCGGTTCAAGGCACTTATGAGTTATGCCTGCTTTTGCGTCGGGTGGGTTCCTGTGCACTACACGGGGGGTTCGACTGGAAGACGAATCCCCCGGCGAGTGCTTAGCTCTACATCGTAAAGGAGGCTTACCATGAAAGTTTTCGTATGCGCTTTGCTTTTTGTGCTGACTCTACCAGTCAGCCTTTTCGGCCAGACCGCCGACGGAACAATTCGAGGTGCGGTGATGGATCCGTCCGGCGCCGCGTTGCCGGGAGTTTCGGTTGCGGCGCGCAACTTGGATACCGGCCTGACGGTGACGGTAAAGGCCACCGATGCCGGCCTCTATACTATTTCCAACCTGCCACCCGGCACGTACGCGGTGACGGTGGAGGGTGCGAAAGGCCTTAAGAAGTTTGAGCAGACGGGTGTGACGGTGCAAACGTCTACAACCACTGACCTTAACATTACTCTGCAACTGGGCGCGGTGAACGAGACGGTTACCGTCGAGGCCAACGCCCAGCAAATCGAAACCAGTACCTCGGATGTGGGTACCACGGTCCAGACCTCGCTCGTCGCGAACCTCCCGCTCGAGGTTGGGGGAACCCCTCGCAACCCCGTACAATTCATCACCCTCGTGCCGGGGTTTGTGGGGCAAGTGGGCAACAACCCGTCGAACAATGCGACGGATGACTACAAGTTGAACGGAGGGCAGGAAGGGGGGACGGACATCCTGGTGGATGGCCTCTCGATCTCGCTGGTAAGCCCTAACACCCAGCAGAATAAGGGCATCTCTCCCGAAGCCGTTCAGGAGTTCAAAACTCTGCAAAGTAACTTTTCGGCCGAATACGGCGAGTCCGGCGACAGTATCATCAGCCTGTCGATGAAATCCGGCACGAACCACCTCCATGGTGACGTTTACGATTTCTTGCGTAACCGAGCCCTCGACTCCAACAGTTGGGTCGGCAACACTGCGGGCGTGCCGAAGAGCGTGGACACTCAGAATGACTTCGGCGGCATAGTCTCGGGACCAGTCTATCTCCCGAAGATTTACAACGGCCACGATAAGACCTTCTTTATGTTCGCCTATGAGGGTTTCCGCTTCAATACGGGTGGCACCGGGGTGGGAAGCGTCCCCAACAACGATTTCCGTCAAGGCAACTTGGCCGCGCTGTGCGCAAGCTTCAATAGCGCCGGCATCTGCTCGGATACGACGCACCAGATCTATGATCCCACGAACCACACCCCGATCCCCTTCAACACCCTGGCGAATGACCCGAACTACAAGGAGAGTGCAGTCATGACCAAGGTGTTTCAGTACTGGCCGACTGCTTCAAACAATAATCTGACGAACAACATTATCACGAGGAACACGGACAGAGTTCCGGCCAACATGTTTGACATCAAGATCGACCAGAATATTTCCAGTAAGCAGCGGGTTTCGTTCGGCTTTGACTACGACAACACCAACAACCTCAGTACGACATCATTGGGCCCCGCGTTCGGCGCTTCGAATCCTCAGAATACGCGTTATGGGCGATTCAGCCACGACTACACTCTCACGCCTTCCCTGCTCAACCACTTTCTTGTGGGGATCAGTCGGCGCTATCGCGGCGAGCTGGGGGCCAGTATTGGAGGCGGGTACCCGGACAAGCTGGGATTGACGGGAGTTCAAAACAACGTCTTCCCGTGCTTCAATTTCGACGGTACTCCCTATAGTGGTCCGAACTGCGGCGATTCCGAGTTCGCCGACAACACCTTTCAGATCGCCGACTCCGTCGGTTGGGTGCATGGCAAGCACAACCTGAAGTTTGGGGGCGAGCTGCGGGACATGCAATTCAATGTGCGGCGCCTCACGTACGCCTCCGGGTCGTTTACCTTCGACCCCGCTCAGACCAGCTCCACCGGTAACAGTTCAGGTACAGGAGGGTACTCCATCGGCAGCGCACTGTTCGGAGATGTGTACATCGGGTATTTGAATTATGGCGGGTTCAGCGGCATCCGGTTCAAGAACATGGCCTTCTACGCGCAGGATTCCTACAAGCTCACGGCTAAATTGGCCGTCAATTACGGCCTGCGCTACGACCTTGACGTCCCGGTCAGTGAAGCCTTCGATCGCTTATCCGTGGTTGATCCCACCCTACCCAACCCGGGCGCCGGCAACATTCCTGGAGCTATGACTTATTACGGCACCGGAGCCGGGCGGAATGGGAAGACCCGTCCCCAGGACATTTACCCGAAGGACTTTGCCCCACGCGTGGGCTTCGCCTATTCCATCAACCAAAATACCGTTTTGCGAGGCGGATACGGCATCTTCTACGAGCCCCTGAGGGAGCCGAGTTTCGCCGATGATGACAGTTTCGGATTCTTCAATCAAGAGCATGTCACCACCCCGTTTGAGATCGATAACGGGATGCCGCACATCGTTCCCCCCTCGGGGCCGCTGACGCCCGACGGGCAGAACGGCAACAGCAGCGTGCCTATAGCGCCAGCCAACAGTGGTCATCCAGGCAACATCCAGTCCTGGAACCTCGATGTCCAGCGCCAACTCAAGGCCAACCTCATGCTCGACGTCGCGTATGTGGGTTCGAAAGGTACTCACCTGCCCGCTACCAACCTCATTCCCAACCAGGTGAACCCGCAATACTTGTCTTTGGGCTCCGAGTTGGGTATGAATGTGAGCTGCCTTAGTGACGGCACCTGTCCAAACTCCATTGCTGCGGGTTTGAAGGTGCCTTTCTCGAGCTTTTCCACCCTGTGGGGTAGCGCCGCCACCATCGCCCAAGCCCTCCGCCCCTTCCCCCAATACGGCAACTTTGACAACGAAGACAACTCTTATGGCTATGATCACACCGGTAACTCCACCTATCACTCAATGCAAGCGCGTCTCACCCAACGCTTCGCTTCCGGACTTAGCTATCTGGTTGCCTACACCATCTCCAAAAACATTACGGATACGGATTCCATGGGAGAGGGCGTCTCAGGCTTCATCGGTACGGGCTCCTACATCGCTCAGAACACCTACGACCGCAGGGCGGAGAAAGCGGTGAGCGAACTGGATACGCCGCAGAGCTTGGTAGCGAGCTTCTTCTACGAATTGCCCATGGGCCACGGAAAGCACTTCCTAAGCCACACGGGCCCGGTCGATCGCCTAATAGGGGGGTGGAAAATCGGGGGCATCCTTAACTATCAGTCGGGTTGGCCCACCGAAGCGTATGGGCCTTGCAGCGGGACGGCAGCCGGCATCCTGTTTGGCGGATGTGTCATTGGGGGAAACGACGGTCGTGTTAACCTGATCCCCGGCGTGCAAGAAACCAACAAAAGCGGCAACTTCCAGCCCGCCACTACCTCGTTTTACAATTCTGCGGCGTTCGCCTTGCCTGCGCCCTTTACTCTTGCCACGGAGCCCCATTCCCTGGATCACGCGCGCGACTGGGGGGGTAGGAACGAAGATCTCGTGCTGGAAAAGGGCACCCGCCTGGTAGGTGAGAAGGCCACCATCAAGTTCCGGGCGGAGTTCTTCAACCTCTTTAACCGCCATATCTACAGCGGTCAAGGCGGGGCGTGGGCTACCCCCATCACCACGCCGTTCGAGTCCGCAGGGTCCCCGGGCTGTAGTGGATCGTTCTCCTGCGGATTTGGCGCTGTCACATCCTCCAGCGGGCCGCGAACCATCCAGTTCGGCCTGAAGATAGAGTACTGAACCGTGGCATCCACCGTGTCCCCGGATTGTACGACGTCCTCTCATGCCGGGGCACGGTGGGTGCCGCTTGTTTGACGGGGATCCATGGGGTCGTTACATTTTGCACTGGCGCAAGCCCCGTGGATCTTCCCTCCGGCCGGCATGCGATGGCGGGATTTCAACATGCAAAGACGTACTTTTTTCAAGACTGCAGGAGCGCTATCTGCACCCCTCGTATGGCTCCCCTCCGCAGTTCTCTTTGGAGCTCCTGCTGCGGAAAGTCAACCACCGCAAGCGAGCCCGGAAACGTGGGAAATCGCGAACAGCCAGCAGCGGATCGCGGTGACCAGCCGCCATGGCACAGTGACGTACCAGAGTTTTGTCCGTGACGATAAGAGCGGCTGGGTTGACGGTTCGATTCCGGGTAACCAGCTCGTGTCGGGGTCCGGCTTTCAGTTGACTCTCGGTTCCGGACAAGTCGCGAAATCCGGCGCGGACTCCGTCATTGAGCTTGCCGGAAGCGGGCGTGCCGCGGCGAAAGACGGCTCGCCCCTCGAGTACACTTGGAACACCGCTATCAGCGGCCTTGCGAACACAGCATGGTTTCGGTTCGCAACCACGCTCCGGCTGCCGCGCGACATGAAACTACAGCAAGGCAAGGTACTCGAGCCACAAATCATCCTCTGGCTCAGCTCGACCTCTACGATGATGGAAGGCCAGTCGGCAAGCTGGCGCAGGATTCTGCTGGACCAGCCCACGCGCAACTCCCTTGGCGCCGCAGGCAACGATCTCCCGGCGGTTTATTTGCAGGATGCCAACGCTGGCATCGAAACCATGATGTACTTCGACTTGAGCGCGATGGGTTGGATGTCGCTCGACAACATCCCGCGCTTCCTCGGCTACCGTTGCGCGACGGTCTCCGTGCTGGAGCGAGGCGGCAATCAACGGCTGGGGATTGGATTGATCGCCCACCAGGCCACGGGGGACCTGCTGCCGGCGGGTGAGGTGCGCTTTACCTGGTTCCTTCAACAGCGTCGCTTCAAAGGCCTGATCACGGAACGGCAAGCCGTTAGCCGCTGGATGGAAGCCTTGCTGCCGCTCTTCGAAGAGAGACTCGAGTGGCCGAAATGCGCCACCAATTGGAAGGAATTTGCGGCGGGAACCGTCCGCGACATCCAGCAGAAAGATGTGGCGCTGATCAGCGTCAATGGCCACCGTGGGCTGCGCGCCTATGTGAAGTCGACCTCCGAGCTCTGGCACGAGACCGGAAAGAGTTTCGAGCTGATGACGATGGCCGATGTTTTGTGGCCTTCGTTGCTCTATCTGAAGCTCCATCCTGACTCAGCGCACCAGCAAGTCGTGAATGAATTGCTGGAAAGCATGCCGCTCTTTTACCACCAGGACACCCGGAGCATCAGCAACGACTTCATCCGCGATGAAAACGAAACGGCGGATTCCTGGTACCCATTTGAAAACAGCCTGATCAAGTATCCGCTGATCGGCGCACTCTCGCGATTGAAAACCCTGACCGACAACTTCCTGCATGCTTACCAAACGGCCATTCGCATGGCGCACCGTTACGACTACCTCTTTCCGATCTACTACCGCACCGGCAACCTGGACCAGCAGGGCGCGGGCACGAATTACGCCGTGGGCGGGCTTTACGCGTGGGGGGGTGTGATCGCGCACCATCTGACGGGCGACCAGAAATACCTGGACGAAGCGCGCCGGGCAGTTGAAGTGCTGACCACGGTCCGAGCCGCGAGCCTCTTCCATGAGCCCCAGGAACTGGCTTTTGGAGCTCTGGCGGCGGCTGAGCTGGGAATGCAGGATGCCGCGCGCTACCTCCTCTACGAGCAGTTGCGGATGCTCTACTGGTCGAGCGACCCCAGCCAGAAGACGCACGACATTCGCGGCATGTTTCAGGCCGCCGCGTCCATCCTCTATCCGGCCTTCAAGGAAAATGTTGAAGCCATCCTGCCCTGGACGGGCGTCTTGAAGCGCGGTGTGAGGGTCGACGGATTGCTCCCCTTCATGGACCAACAACGGCGCAACAATTTCTATTACTTTGACGCTTGCCACGACACTTCGGCGAAGCAATCGCTGCTGCCGTTCATCCCCTATGAAAACCTGGGCACGCTCGAGTTGGGCGGCCAGACAGGGGTGGTCGGAAAGGAAATTTACGGCAGCGGAGAAGTCCTGTGGATGTACCTGATGTTCGAAGCTCTGGGCACGACAAGTGACCGCGAACTGATGCTCGTGAACCTGGACCTGCCGGATGCTTTTGACTCCAACCAATTTCCGCCCCGCGAGCTGAATTTCATCCTCTTTAACCCCACGGATTCCGCCCGGACCGCGGAGGTTTCTATTCCCGTCGCTCGAGGAGCCCCAGTGAAGCTTACGGTTGGAGACAAAACGGTAGGCGGGGCGATTCGGGTTGCAGGGGGAGAATATGTTCGAATCAAAGCGGAGTACTGAGGCGCAACCTTGGGCGGCGTCCCTCGGTACGCAGGCAAGCCCGCAAGGAAGGGGATCGCAATCGATGGCCGGACGTGAGATTCGCTATCTTTTCAGGACGAGCACCACACTCCTCTTCGCTGTTGGTCTATTCGCTGCCGCTCAGTTCAGCCCACCGTTCGGCTCCTGGAACCGACTTTCGCCTGAACCGGTCATATCTCCGCAGGGCACGGGCTTTGAATCCGCCGGGACCTTCAATCCTGCCGTTGTGGAGAAGAACGGAAAGATTGTGATGCTCTACCGGGCTCAGGATAAAAAGGGGACTTCGAGGCTCGGATATGCTGTGAGCGAGGACGGGGTTCACTTCCAGCGCTCACCCAGCCCAGTCTTCGGCCCCGAAGCACCCTATGAGAAAGGCGGCGGGACAGAGGATCCCCGCGTTACCAAGATTAACGGAACGTATTATATGTCCTATACGGGTTATAATAATGTGGACGGTATTGGAAAGGATAAGCGAGATGCACAACTGTGCCTGGCCACGTCCACTGACCTGATCCATTGGGTCCGGCATGGGGTCATCCTGCCAGCTTACCAAGGCAAGTGGAACGCTGGCTGGACTAAGTCCGGGGCAATCCTCCCGGAGAAAATTAACGGGAAGTATTGGATGTATTACTTTGGCGATGCCAACGACACTACAGGACAGATGGGTGTGGCTTATTCGGAAGACCTCTTGCATTGGGCCGATGCGCTCGACCACCCAGTGATCCGCACGCGTCCGAAGTATTTTGATTCCAAAGTGACGGAACCAGGGCCACCTCCTATGGTTACTCCCGAGGGCATTTTCCTGGTTTACAACGGAGCTGACGACAATCTGGTGTATTCCACAGGCTGGGTTCTCTTTGATAAGGCTGATCCAACCAAGGTTATTGCTCGCGCGGACCAGCCGATCTTCCACCCAGTCGACACCTGGGAGAAGGTTGGGCAGGTTCCCAACGTGGTCTTTGTGGAAGGACTCGTCCGTCGCGGGAGCCGCTGGCTCTTTTACTACGGCGGGGCAGACAAACATGTTGGCGTGGCAGCCGCGGAATCGCGTTAGTTTCGTCCCGGCGTAATCGCTGGCCCCCTCCGTTGATCTGGGTTGTGCCTGAGGGTCTTTCGATCGCGTCTCTGAGCAGGAAGAAACATTATGGCTTTCAGAGAAATGTCACGGCGGCAGTTCATCGAGAGATCGATTACGAGCAGCCTTGCCGCGAGTATGGCATGGGGATCGAACCCGGCAAGAGTCAGTGCCTCGGCAAGCGTCACCGGGGCTGGGCGTTTGACGTTGAAGGTCATTGGTGACGCTCAGCGGGGCTATGCTGTAACCATTCTCTTCGGCGGCCAGCCCATCGCGCGGCACAACAGTGGCGGGGAGTTTTCGGCGGTTTTTCAAAATGGCGAGCGCAGCCTGGAGGACCACGCGGAAAACTGGAAGGCCACATCGTGGATGGGTGATACAACCCATGTGACGCTGAACGGCGAGTGTAAGCTCCAGAACCTTAACACCACGGTCTTTGCGCAGGTGGAGTACGCCGTTGTTACACCGCACGTCGTGCGAAAGAGGATCCGGTTGCGCCAGAACGACATGTACATGCTGTTGTACCAGGTGAGCAACCGTTTGGAACCGGAGGAATCACCGACGAAGTTCTGGAGTTTCAATCAACCGGACTGCCAGGGCGGGCCGATGCACGAGCATTACCCGGCAGTTGGCTTCCGCACAAAGAACGGCGTCACCGTCGGCCTGCTCACAGACTCCGGCTGCCGTAACTACTGGAGCCGGATGATTCGCCGGGACGGGCGGCCTGTGAAACCTGCCCCACAGAGAATTCCTGATGCCAACCTGAATTATGTCTGCCGCCCCGAGGAACGGGCCGAGGGGAAACTCTTCGTGCAGCAGACGTTCGGCGAGGCGCTCGTGCAGGCAGAGGACGATGACTCCGGGGAGGCTGTGGCGCTGCCGCCGGTTTCTTCGTGGAGTAGGCTAGGGGAGGTAACTCTGGAGGAGCGGAATGGCGCGACAGTCATTTCGCCGCGGAGTTCCGAGGACGGTGTGGTCATCCCGTTCCCGGCAAGAGACGGCGAGGTCTACTCGCTGCGCTTGGAGTATCGTTCGTCGCAGCCTTTTGCGGTACAGGTTTGGGACGTCGACGAGCGGCGGCGTAAGCTAGAGGACATCACGCTGTATAACGACCGTGTGCCCGAATCGCCGGAGGGTTGGTCTGAATTCCGAACCAAAGTCTTTGTCTACTCGTTGCGGGGGCGCGGCGGCGCGCTGTTCATCTCGAGGCCGCAATCGGAACAAGCCATGAACCGCGAGGCGTCGGGCGGGTCGAGGCCGATCACACTACGCGGTCTTGAAGTTCGCCGCCTGAAAGCGCGCCGCGAACCTTATCACCGCCTCGAGATGGAGCACCCGGAGCAGAAAACGGCCTTCGTCTTTGCGGATGACAACACGCCGGATACGGTTCGAGGGTATCGCCTGGCCAGCCAGCTTCACCTGGCTGACGCCTTCGGCTTCAAAGGCGGAGAGACGGAGAAGGTGCTGTATGCCGACCTGATGATGCTCTGCTGGATCGCCGGACCACAGACCTTCCGGCCAATGTGCGCACCGAGCATCTGGTACTCTGCGGCAGGTGAGATGTACCTCCGCGACAGCTTTTTCGCGCTGAACGGTGTCCACAACCCCGACCTGAACGAGGGTGTCTTCAATCTCTGGGCGGATAACCAGGGAGCTAACGGGGCCATCAACACGCTGGTAGAACCCAACATGGCCAACCTGGAGCGCAAATCGAATGACTCGACGCCGTTATGGGTCATGTGGGCGCTCCTGAATCGGCGCCGGTTCAGTACCAAGCTGCCGATGGATAAGGTGCGGAAGGCGGCGGAGTATTGCCTTCGGACTTATGACCCCGATCGCGACGGCATCTGCTGGGCCCAGTTCGTTGTCGGCATGAACGATGTGATCGATTATCCCAAGGGCACTACTGACATCTGCACCAGCCAGGGCATGTGGGCGGTGACACTGCGCACGATCAAAGAACTCAACATCCCCGGAATCAGTGAAGACGTCTCCGAGGGTCACATCGCAAAAGCGGAGCAGGCCTACCGCAGCTACTACGACCCAGCGCGGAAGATCATCCGCCCGGCGCGCAACGTCACCGACGCCATCGGCTTTGACGAAATCTCCCCTGAGTTTCTCTCGCTCTGGCTATTCGACCGGAAGATCCTTGCGGATGAGATGATCTGTAACCATCTTGACCGCATGCCGGTGTTCCTCCCGCGAGAGGATTCTCCATATCCTGATTCCGGGGGCACAGCACGGGCGATCCTCATTGGTATCACGGAGGACGGGAAGGGATGGCGTTACGCCTCGGACACGGGGCACCCGATGATCAGCGACTCCATTGCTGCCAACTATGCGGATCACCGCATGGACGGCATCTATTACAACGGCGGCAGTTGGATGCGAATTGAGATTTGCGGTTACGTCGCCGGTAAGCTTCACGGCTGGAGCAAAGCCGACAAGGCCATCGCCAACCGCCTGTGGGCGGAGCTCAACATCGCACCTGACTTTCCTACTAGCCAGGAGTATCTTGCCACCGACCCGGCACACCCGTTCTTCGGTTATCACCGCGTCTTCGCATGGAACTCATTCGTGCTGCTGGCGCTCGAGCTCGCGGGACTGCGCAAGCCCGAAATGGACCCTGATTATTCCCCTCCCCGGACTCTCTGAATGAATGGAACTAGGACTAGCTTAAACGTCCACATTGAGATTTGCGGAGTCAACCGTTTCTGCTTATTATTCCTGCATGTGTGGTTTCTATTCTGGAATACCCTATAGACGGATGTCGGTTCCTTTTGCCGTCTCCTTTTTGCTTCTTATTCTAACGATGCCCATCAGGGGGCAGGAATCGAATCCGGATTCATCCTTGTCTCCCGTTGTCGAGGCCGCGTGGGCTGCGGCACAGCAGGCCCAGCAGCAAAAGGACTACGCGAAGGCCGGGCAGGAATATCGCCGGGTTATAAGTCTGGCTCCCGCCTTCGCCGAAGCCTACATGAATCTGGGGCTCGTCTATGAGCTTCAGAGCCGCCGCCCGGATGCCATCGCTATGTTTGAAAAGGCCGTCCAGTTGAAGCCTGGCCTGGCGGGCGCCCAATTCTTTCTGGGGGTTGACTACAGCAAGCGGGGGGATGCGAGGCGAGCCATTCCGCACCTCGAGGCCGCGGTTCGTGCCCGGCCGAACCTTCCCGACGCCTGGTCGTGGCTGGCATCTGCTTATCAGGAGGCCGGGCAGATCTCCCGGCAGGTCAATACGTTGGAGGCGGGGCTGCGCGCCAACCCGGACAGCATCGATCTGTTGTACTTGCTGGGTCAAGCCTACGAGCAACTCGGCAAATACGCTGTGGACCGGATACAGCAGAAGGATCCCAAATCGACCTTTCTTGAGCAACTGCTGGCGGAGAATTACGCCGCCACCGGTTATCTGTCCGTCGCCATGTGGCACCTCCAGAACGCCCTTAAGGAATCTCCGCCCCGCCCCAGCCTGCATATCGCTCTGGCGGAGGTGTTGCTACGTGCGGGCAATCTTCAGCGCGCCGAGGATGAGATCGCGGCCGAGTTGCGTATCGCCCCCCACAGCCTGCGCGCTCAGGTGCGGCGTGGTGAAGTTGAACTCCTGCGGGGCGAGGTTCCGCAGGCCTTGGACGACTGGTCTCAGGCACTTGCTCTGGACCGGGCGCGTTGCGAAGCAATCCTCGGGGTACGCGAGCTTGGATTCGGCGACGCTGCCCAGGAGAAGCTCCCGGACGATTTGCGCGCTCAATTAGCCCGGCTACGCGCCCGGGTTGAATCCCCGGATGGGCCCGCGAACCGATTGGCCTTGGCGTTCATCTCAACGCAAGAAGGCGCCACGGAAGCGGTAGCCAGCGAGACCGATGCCGATGCTGCCCAATCGACCTCGGCTTGCACCTTGCCGCAAATGCAGTCCTGGCTGTCGACGGACCAACTTCAGCCCGTGGCCGCCTGTTCGACCCTGATCCTCAAACAGCCATCACCCGCACTCCCGCGCCTCGAAATAGCGCGTGCCCTGTACGAAACGGGGCACGCGGACCGGGCGCTGGCGGCGCTGGAGGGCGTGCCTGCTGCGCAAGCGGATTCGCCCGAAGTGCTGTACGGGAAATCCCGTTGTTACAACCGATTGGCGCTTGCGGCGTACTTGCACCTCTTCGCCATCGACCCGGATTCATATCGGGCACATCAGGTGCTTGGGGATATGGAGGACCTACGGGGAGAGGACTCCAAAGCCATTGCAGAGTATGAGATCGCTCTCTCCAAGCGGCCCACGCTCCCCAATCTTCATTACCAGATTGGCCACTTGGAGTGGAAGTCATACAAAACGGAAGAAGCACGAAAACAATTCCAGGCGGAACTCGCAATGAACCCTCGTCATGCCGGCGCCCTGTTCGACCTGGGAAGCACCTACTTGCGGGAGCACCAACCGGACAAGGCGCTTGTTTACTTGAAGAGAGTCTACGATTTGGATTCAAAGTACCCAGACCTGCACGATTTTATGGGGATCGCCTATTCTCAGTTGAACCGCTACGCCGAGGCCGAGAAGGAATTGAAGATTGCCGCCCCCGGCGACAAAGATGGGTCAGTCCACTATCAGTTGGCGCGGGTTTACACGGCGTTGGGGAAGTCTTCCGAGGCGCAGCGGGAGTTTCAGTTGTCAAATCAGCTTCTGGTTGCAACTCACCGGGCCAACGAAGAACGGGTTGCGCGCATTGCTGAAGCGGAGGCGGCGCTGAAACAGCCTTGATGAATAGTCCGGCCATCGTTTTTCTTTGTGCTGTTCTTTCCAGCGTGCCGGTAGGCGCGCAGACGCTCTCGCTATACCAGCAGGGCTTGATGGCGCTGCAACAAAACCGCCCATCAGAGGCGCTTGCAGCTCTCACTGCGGCCGAGCGGGAGAATCCGCGCGACGCGGCTATCCGCAACTTCCGCGGGATCGCCCTGGCCCAACTGGGCCGCGGCGACGATGCCGCAAAGGAGTATCGCGAGGCCATTCGCTTGAATCCGCAAATGGCTGATGCTTACCGCAACTTAGGCCATCTGGAGTGGAGCGACCGGCATCCCGAGCCCGCTCGCGCGGCATTGAAGAAGGCGCTCGAACTTTCCCCGGATGATCCCTTTGCGCACTATTATCTTGCCCGCGTGGAATTGGACGGGCGCAACTACCCGGAGGCCGTGGACCATCTGGATAAATCGAAGAGTGTCTGGCCCACGGATGCGGACTTTTACCTGGAGGCGGCCACAGGCTATGCGAGCTTGCACCGTACAGCCGAGGCCCGTGCGGTGCTCGCGCGCCTGCCGCAATCTGACCTGACCCTCCCGCAGTTGGTCCAGCTTGGTGCGCTGCACATCGCCTGTCAACAGCCAGACGAGGGCATTGCTGATTTCCAACGTTTGAAGACACAGTCTATGAACGCGGACTGGGCGCTGTTTAATCTCGCGCTCGCCTACCTGGAAGCACACCGGGCGATGGAGGCGGAGAGGACGGCCTTGTCCATCCCCAAGGCAACCCGTTCAGGGGAGGCCTGGACAGTCATGGGCATCGCCGAAGCGCAAATGCAGCGCCACGAAGAAGCCCTCCGGTCATTCCGAGGTGCGGCTGAAACCACTCCGCAGGAAGAAGACGCATGGCTTAACCTGACCCGGGAATTGATGGAAGTCCTCCATTATGTTGACGCAGTGGCAGCCGCGCAACAAGCGGTCGACCACCTGCCCCGTTCATACTCGCTGCGATTGCGCCTGGGCGCAGCTTATATGAAGGCTGCTCGTTACAAGGAAGCCGAGGAGGTGTTCCGTGATTTGATCGCCAAAGGTGATCCTGAACCTACCAGCGCCATCGGACTGGCGCAGGTTCTTATGCGCGAGGGGAGGCCCGAGGAAGCCGCAACGGTGCTGGATGAGGCTCAAAAGCGGTTGGGACCTACCTTCCTCGTCACGTATTTTCGCGGCATTATGCTGAGCCGGGCAGGCAAGCCGCAGAAGGCTCTGCAACCACTCCGGGAAGCGGTTCGGCTGAATCCTCATAGCGCCGTGGCGTACCAGTGGCTGGGAAAGGCGGAATTGCAAGCCTCGCAGACAGAAAGAGCCATTGTCGATTTGAACGAGGCGTTGAAGCTCGATCCCGATAACCAGGCCGCGCGTCGGCTCCTGGCCCGGGCGTACGCGATCCGCAAGCAGCCTGACCAAGCTCAGAAGTATTTGCGAGAGATAAAACCGGGGGAAGTCCCCAAGACGGTGGGGGACGAATCTGCGGATTTCCTGTTTCCCAGGTGGAAAATCCCGGTCGCCGTTCCGTGAAGTTCTTCCTGCGGGTTTTCAGAAGGACCGTTGCGATTCGGCAGCTTTCTTCGCATTTGCCGAGCTCGAAAGCTTCTGAAAGATGGCCATCTCCCGAGTGGAGGAATCTGTGTCGTTGGCTTCACGATACAATTGTGCCAGAAGATAATGCGGCAAGGCGTCGAAAGGGTCTTCCTCTACCGCCTTCAGCAGCGCGTCTTTTGCTTTGTCGGGTTCGCCGAGGCCGTGATAGCATTTGCCCAGCAGCAAATGCACCTGCTCCAGGTGCGGCAACCCGGTCTCTGCCTTCTGAAGATAATCCTGGGCTTCGGTGAACTTCCCCTGCTTCACGGCGATGTCACCAAGGTATAGATTCGTCATGACATTACCGGAGTCTTCCTTCAGTGCGATCAGGAATTCACTTTGGGCTTCGGTAAGGTGATTCTGCGCCCAGTAGGCAATTCCCAGTGGTTGGTGAATCCTTGGAGCATCGGGCCGTTTCGTGAGCGCGGCCTGGTATTCATGGACGGCTTCGGGATAACGCTCCTCGTCGGCGTAAACCTCTCCCATCAGGGCGTGCAGTTGAAAGGAATCCGGATCCAGGTCGTGGAGCATTTGAATAGCACGAAGCGAAGCGTTCTTGTGAATCCGTGCCAGTTCGTAGAGCGCGTCAGCCTCTTTTCGGTTTTCCCCCACCAACTTGTCGAGCTGCGTGATGGCCTCATCTATGCGGCCTTCCGATTCCAGGGCCAGCGCCAGGTAGTAGCGGCACTTCGGATGTGGATGAGGAGTAGCAAGCTCCTTGTTGAAGCTGCTGATGGCGCTCTCGAAGTTGTTTAATGCGAAGTAAGAGACGCCCATAAAGAAATTCGTTTCCGGGTACTGCGGCTGGGATGCAAGGACCTTCTCAAACGCGCCGATGGAATCTTGAAACTTCAGTTCTGTTTGATAGAGGATGCCCAGTCGTTTGAGGATTTTGGGATTGTCTGGAGAGATTTCCAGCGCCCGTTTGTACTGTTCCTCGGCACCGGCGAAGTTCTGCTGCGCTTCGTAGTTACGGGCATGCTCCAGGAGGGGATCGACTGCAGCCTGCCCGGGCAGTCGGCCCTCAGCCGAAAGAACAAGCAGCAGAGGCAGGCAGCATCTCAACGGCAGAGTAATGAAAAGACGAACTGTTTTCGGCATTCAGCACGCCCCCCTTATGGCGGAAGGTAAAGCCGGAGCTTGTTTCGCGCGACCCCGGGCCAAGTGGATTATACGGCGAATTTGGCGAACCGGGAGTGGCCGCGAAAAGGGCAGAGTGAGTGATAGCCGATGTTAGCGGATCAGCCGCGCGGCCACGATTGCCTCGGAGTTCGGCGTCCCAGCAATAGCCTTGGTGCGAATGAGGGCCTCAAACCAGACCTTGCCCTTTGGCTCTGAGGAGATGCCGAGGGCCTCGCGGAGTGCGCGGCGCTGGTTGGGGTCGGCCAAAAAGCGCCCAGCGGCCTCAGTCCCTTCCTGTTGCAGGCCTTGCAGGATCAGGATGGTGGTCCCGTATGCAGGGTTCGGCACGAGAGCGATATCGGCGTAATCTTCCCCGGCCGTGCCCGTAAACCGAAGGCCAACATAAGCCTTCTGCTCGCCGGGGTGCGGGTCCTTGTTCACGAATTCCTTGGGTCCGGCTCCCACCAGCCCTTCGGCCTCCTGGAAGTTGAGCCGACTCTGGAACAACTGCACCCAAGGATTGGAACCCGGACTTCCCAGGAATATGTAATTCCCCTCGTCCAGATCCCTCAACCTGATGTCGCGGGCGAAATGAACGGACACCCTGTCCCGATAAGCGCCAGCGAGATTGGTGAGGGAAATAAGCACAGACACATCTGCATAAGAGGTAAGTGCGGAATCGGATATGTAATTCATGGCCGACGTTTCTTCCTTGGCAACGCGGGCTGGCATGAAGCTTCGCGGGAAATCCGGCTTAAGGTAGTCCTCCAGCGAACCCGGCTTATGAGCAATAATGCGCATCATGCCGTAGTTCACATCCGCGACGACGAAGTGCGTGCGATGCTCGGGATCGAAAACCCCTGAGAGCGGCCAGGGAGGGTAAGCAGGAGCTTGTGAAGCGACGGTGTTCCGGGAAACGACGACCTTTCTCCCCAAATAGGCGCACGCCGTGGCAAGAATCGCGCAGAGGATCCAGGGGATGACACGGTCGGCGGCGGAACGTAGGGAGCGAATCCCCTTTCGGGGCGTGCTGGGCGCCGTCGTGCCGGCAGTGACGCCCCGGAATACCGGGACGTAGCTTCCCTTGGGGATCTCCACCACCAGTGGTTCGGAGCGTCCGACCGAATCAAAATACTCATGCAGGCGGAGTCTCAACTGCCGGGCATGCACCCGCACCGAACTGTCTTCCAGCGGGCTGTAGTCAGCGGGCTTGCCGAAGACCGCATGGCCTATGTCATACTCTGTTAATTGGCTTGCGCGCCCATGGAGGGTTTGTTCGGTGATGTAGAGCAAAAGTTCGCGCAGGTGCGCAGATTTCTGAAACCCCGGGCTGGCAGCGATGCGCTCGACGACTTGCCACCTTTCGTCTTTGGCCAGGGCGTTCTTGCGATCTACTGAGGGGACATGCTCGCGCATCTTCGTTCGCGAATATGAAACGCTGACTCAACCTGAAGTTGCCATTGGCATTCTAGCACAGAATCTGTGCATTGCGGGATGATAGCTAATTGCAACTACCCATGACACCGGAAAGGATCAAGGACGCTCTTTCCCACATCTGAGGGCTACCACCCGGCCGCTAACCACCCATGTACGTGAAGCGCAACCATTTTTTGATTTGACGAATAGCCGGCATGAACGCAGCGGAACAAACGCGCCTCTGCGGATTAACCCGAATTCAAAATTTCTGCCCTCTTGACTTGGGCAGCACTCAGGCGAATACTTCCCGTGTGAAATTCCGGGCGCTTGTGACTTCGCTCATGCTGGCAGTCGCGTCCATCGGCGCGGTAAGGGCGAGGGCGCAACAGCCTACGGCGCCCCCCGAGTTACCCGAACCTGCGGTGCAACTTACGCCCGCGGAAATCGAAATCTACAAAAGCGGTCATACGCTGATTGATTGGACCCCGCGTCAGATTCACGACTGCCCTTTTCTGCGTAAGCTCCGACCGGCCAGGGGCCAGGATCAACTGCCGATGGTTCTCGAGCGTGTCGGCCAAACGGGTACCCTCCTGTTTCATGACTTTCCCCAGATCGCCTGCGATGAGGAGGTTGTCTCCCAGGCCCTCCCCGATGCGCGTCTCGGGACGCTTGGCAGCACGAAGGTTCGCAAGTTTCGCTATATCGTCATACCCCAACCGGTGGGCGACTTCCCAGGATTTGACGAGTATCGCACGGACCTTAAAGGGACCCCCCTGGATTCCGCGCGTCTCAGCGATCTCTTCGTGATTACCTCCAACTACGTATCAACCTGTCTGTACTTGGGCCCGGCCGACCAGCGCGCCAGCCGCTTCCGGCACTTCGGAATTCAGCCCATTCGAGAACGGGAATGCCAGGTCGTGGGGTTTGCGCAAGAACCCGAGCGAGTGCGCAGGGTCACCACATTCCAAGTCCAGGCCAATAGCGTCGTCGTGTTGGTCCAAGGACTGGCGTGGATCGACTCTGAAACCTTCCAGGTTCTGCGGATCAAGACCTGGCTTCTTGCGCCTCGGACGGATATCGGCCTCAATTTCCAAATCTCGACGGTTGACTTCTACCGCGTCCAGCCGAGTGGGTATGCGAGAGTGCTCTGGCTGCCTCGCGACGTGACGGTCGTGACCAATTTTCGCGGCATTTGGTTTAACAACACGCACCACTATTCCAATTTCAAGCTCTTCCGAGTGGAGAGTACGATCAAGCCCGCGGAGTGAAAGCTATCGGTTGCGAAGGGCAGTTGCAGCATATCAAGGAAGATGAATTGTCGAGGTTTCGAGGCGGTCCGTCGCATGTTCAGGCGGACTTGTGCCTGGGCAGGGCGACCACGAGGGTCGCCCCTACGTCTCGGGTTCGTCGGGCACGCCCAGCTTCGACAAACGATAACGGAAGGCGTTGCGGGAAAGGCCCAGCAATCGCGCGGCCTGGCTCTTGTTGCCGTTGGCTCGACGTAGGGCTTCTTTGATGATCTCGTCTTCGTACTGTTCGAGTGTCATGCCAGGGGGCAGCAAAGGTCCGGAAGCGTCGCTGGCAGACATCCCCGGGCCAACGACGACCGCCCCGCCCGGGCCAACGTCCAGGCGGACGTCGCCCACGTCCAGCATCGTGCCGGTCGAGAGCGCCACGGCGCGCTCGATGATGTTTTCGAGCTCCCGGATGTTTCCCGGCCAATGGAAATCCTTGAGCACTCTCATAGCCGCAGGAGTAATGCCGGTGATGGGCTTTGCGGACTCCCGGGCAAAGTGCGCCACGAAGTGGTCCACAAGGTAGGGGATATCTTCCTTGTGTTCGCGAAGCGGCGGAATACTGATCGGCACGACGTTCAGGCGGTAATAAAGGTCCTCGCGGAAGGTGCCCTGCTCGAGGGCGGCGCGCAGGTCCTGGTTCGTGGCCGCGACCACACGGACGTCCACCTTCAGCGTTTTGGTGCCTCCCAGGCGCTCGAACTCGCGCTCCTGGAGCACGCGCAAGAGCTTCACCTGGATAGCCCCGGGCACGTCGCCAATCTCGTCGAGGAAGATTGTGCCCTTGTCCGCCAGTTCGAATTTGCCGGGCTTCGCAGTCACAGCGCCGGTAAAGGCACCCTTCTCGTATCCAAACAATTCGCTCTCCAGCAGGTTTTCCGGGATGGCGGTGCAATTGATCTTGATGAAAGGGCCGGAGGCGCGGCGCGAGTGCTGGTGGATGGCGCGCGCGATCATGTCTTTGCCCACGCCGCTCTCCCCACCCAGCAGTACGGTGGAATTCGTGGGCGCCACGTGCTCGACGACGGCAAGCACTTCCTGCATCTTGGCGCTCTGGGCGACGATGTTCTCAAACCGGTAGCGCTCGCCCAGCGCCTCGCGCAGGTCGCGGTTCTCCTCGCGCAGGCGGCGGACGTCAAGCTCCTTGTGGATGATGAGCTTGATCTCCTCCATCGAGAAAGGCTTCAGTACATAGTCGCTTGCTCCGGCCTTCATCGCGTCAATAGCGGTTTCCACCGTCCCGTAGGCCGTCATCAAAATGACCGGCATCTGCGCGTTTGAGCGCTTCACGGCTTGCAGGAATTCGAGTCCGTCCATGCCGGGGAGCTTGAGGTCAGTCAACACAAGGTCGATCTTTTCCTGGCGCACAAGTTTGAGTCCGGTCTCGGCATCCTTGGCTGCGAGCGTCGCATAGCCCTCCTCGGCCAGATTCAATTCCAGCAGCCGCAACATTTTCGGTTCGTCTTCGACGATTAGAATTGTGGACATCGCTCTACTCCGCAGGCAGGAACACCCGGAAGCACGCCCCCTTGCCCGGCTCGCTCGAAATTCGGATCCAGCCGCGATGGTCATCCACAATCTTCGAGACGAGCGAGAGCCCCAATCCCACCCCTTCTTTCTTGGTGGTGAAAAAGGGATTGAAAACCTGCTCGCGCAGCTCAGGGGGAATGCCGGGCCCGGTATCCTCGATGTTGATCTCCACGCCGCGCCTGCCGTCAGAGTTCGCGGCCGCAACCCTGACGGTTAGCCTGCCGCCGGTGTCCGTCATTGCTTCGTACGCATTGAGCACAAGGTTGACGAACGCCTGCTCGCAAAGGTCGGGATCGACGATCATTTCCGGCAAATTCTCAGAGTACTCTTGGGTGACCTCCACCTTTGCATCCGGCCAGCGCTCGCACGCCACTTTCAGCGCCCGGTCAAGGAGGGGCGGAATCTGGGTCGGCCTTTTTTCGAGTTTGAGAGGGCGCGCGAAGTTGAGGAAGCGGGTGACGACGGTGTTGAGCCTGTTCACCTCGCTGGAAATATACCCAGCCAGCTCCGTGGCGAGCGGGTCCGCCGACTGGAGCCGGCGCGTAAGCGTCTCGGCCGACCCTTTAATCACCGCCAAGGGATTGCGAATCTCATGGGCCAAGCCTGCGGTGAGCCGGCCCAGAGCCGCCAAGCGCTCCGAGCGGCGAGCTTCTTCCTGCGCCTGCTCGAGACGGCGGTTGGTCTCCGCCAACTCCTCCGCCAGGAGCCGATAGCGCCGCGCCTGCCGGCGGTTCTCGCTTACGAAAGGGTTCACCAGCATGGCCGCAAGGAAGAAGAAGATGTTCCGAAGGATGAGTTCCTTGGCGCTTTCTGCCGTAAGTTCGTAATTTTCTAAATATGCAGGGATCAAAAGCGAACAGTAAGCCGCCGAAGTAACGGCAGTCCAGATGAGCGTGCCAGTGCCCTCGAAGTACAACGCTGCCGTCATAACGGGCAAGAAATAAATAAGGTAGTAGCTGCTGCTGATGCCGCCGGCAGGGTCTTCAGTGTGCTGCATGAGCAAAGTGGCCAATAGAACCTTGATGATGACGCTATAGAACCTGCCGCGGGAGGGAACCCAGGCTAGGAGGCGACGCTCAAAGATTTGAAACAGGCCAATGGCCAGCAGGATCGCCTGCTTATGAATTTCGTAAATGGGGTCCATGAGCGCGAGGCCGCCCAGAAAGACCAGCCAGAGAAGATCCGTCCAAGCGAAAGTGTGGCGTTCTTGGTCTGCCATGGGGCGTGTTGGTTGACACTCCAATGTAGCACGACCATGGTTCAGTGAGTAGCTGCAAGCGAAACAGGCGCTATGGTGACGATAAACTTAATTGATTTGACAAATTGTTCGCTTTTCCCTAATCTGGCGGGTTTCGGTTTCAACCTCAGGCAAGGCTGTCCATAATCCCCGGTTTTGCTCCGCAAGGAGCGGCTATCCCGAAGCCGACTCAAACCCAATAAGGAAGCAGACTTATGCCAGGCATCATCAAAGAAAGACTCTTCACCCCCGGACCCACCCCCTTGCTTATGGAGGCACAGGCGCGCGCGATGGTCGCCAACGTCCATCACCGCACCGAAGCGTTTCGCCAGATCATGCGTGAAACCCTGGACCTCCTGAAGTACTATTTCAATACTCAAAACGACGTCCTGATAATGACCAGCTCCGGCTCCGGGGCGATGGAAGGCGCCGTCTCGAACTTGGTGTCCCCCGGTGAGCGCGTTCTGGTAGGCACCGCCGGCAAGTTCGGCGAGCGCTGGCTGGCCTTGGCCGAAGCTTACGGCATTCAGGCCGTCAAGGTCGAAGCTCCCTACGGCTACCCATTGAATGTCAGCGAGATCAAGGAAAGGCTGGAGAAGGATGGCCCCTTCCGGGCGGTTTACGTTCAGGCCACCGAAACCTCGACCGCCGTGAGCCATGACGTGAAGGCGATCGGGGAAATTGTCCGGAACTATCCCGAGACCTGCCTGGTGGTGGACGCCATCACCGGCCTCGGTACCATGGACCTTCGCCCGGATGAGTGGGGCCTGGACATCGTGATCGGGGGATCGCAAAAGGCCGTCATGATCGCTCCCGGCCTGGCCTTCGCCAGCGTGAGCGAAAAAGCCTGGAAGATGATCGCCAACTCCAAACTCCCCCGCTACTATTTTGATTTCGCCAAGGAGCGGAAGAACCAGGCAAAAGCTGAGACGAGTTATACTCCGGCGACGACGCTCATCATCACCCTGCATGCAGCGCTTCAGTACATTAAGCGCATAGGCCGGGAGAACCTGATCGCCAACGCCGCCCTGCTGGCGGAGGCCACCCGCGAAGCCGCCAAGGCTCTGGGGCTCAAGTTATTCGCGGCCTCCTCCCCCGCCAACGCCGCCACCGCCATCTGCGCGCCGGAGGGGATGGATTCAGGCGCCATCGTCAAGGAAATGCGCAGCCGCTTCGGGGCCGTCATTGCCAACGGCCAGGGCAGCATGAAAGGCAAAATCTTCCGCCTTGCCCACCTCGGCTATTACGACGTTCCTGAGCTGTTCGCTGCGGTGGCAGCTCTCGAGGTCGCACTACTGAAGCGGGGACACAAGATCGAGCTGGGCAGCGGCGTGCGCGCCGCCCAGCAGGTGTACCTTCGGCGATCCGCGTAGCCGCGCGCTGAGAAAGGGTATTGCACATCAATCCGGATGAAGCTGTCAGTGGTCAGTTGTCAGTTGAAAAAGGGAGCGTGGAGTCGTGCTCCACCACTTGTGCCCTTCCACCTACTCTTTTGACCTTCGACCTTCGATTGTCGACTTGTCGGGCAGCTCGGGAAATTTCGAATACTTAGGGCAAGCATGATGAAAATCGTAATTGCAGACAATGTCTCACAACGCGCGCTCGAAATTCTAAAGGCGGAGAAATCCTGGGATGTGGTTTTTCTTCCCAAGAAGCCTAATGCCACGGTAGCGGAGGAAATCAGAGATGCTGACGCGCTGGTGGTGCGCAGCGCCACGAAAGCGACAGCGGCGTTGCTCGAGCGGGCCACGCGTTTGCGCGTCATCGGGCGTGCAGGCAGCGGCGTGGACAACGTGGACCTCGACGCCGCGACCAAAAAGGGCATCGTGGTGATGAACACGCCGGGCGGCAATGCTGTCAGCGTGGCCGAGCACACCATGGGCTTGCTCCTTGCCTTGGCGAGGCGCATCCCGGAGGCTGACCGCCTGCTCAAACAGGGCAAGTGGGAGAAGAAAAAGCTCACCGGCATCGAGCTGCGCTCGAAGACGCTGGGCTTGGTGGGCTTCGGCAACATCGGGCGCGAGGTGGCGCGCCTGGCTCAAGCCTTCGGCATGACGCTTCTCGCCACAGACCCCTTTGTTTCTTCCCGGCTGACGAAGGATCAGGGCGTCAAGCTGGTGTCCCTTGAGGAACTGTTAAAGGAAAGCGACTTTCTGAGCCTGCATGCGGCGGCGACGGCCGAGAACCGTCACCTGATCAACGCCAAGACGCTGGCTCTCGCCAAGCCCGGTCTGCGCATCGTGAACTGCGCGCGGGGAGAGTTAATCAACGAGGCGGATCTGCTCGCGGCCCTCGAGAGCGGCCAGGTCGGGGGCGCAGGGCTGGACGTGTTTGAGACCGAGCCGCCCAAGGACCCGAGCTTGGTGAACCACCCCCGCGTCATCGCCACGCCGCACATCGCGGGCTCGACGGAAGAGGCGCAGGAAATTGTGGGCATCCGAATCGCGGAACAGATCCGTGATTTCCTCCTGCTGGGCGTGCCCCGCAACGCCGTCAACATGCCCACCATCTCGCCCGAGGAGTATCAGAAGCTTAAACCTTACCTCCAGCTCGGCGAAAACCTCGGCACTTTCCTGGCCCAAGTCGCCGACGAGCGGATCAGCGAGGTCAGCATCAGCTACGATGGCGGGCTGGCAGAACTTAATACGCACCTGGTGAAGAACGCCGTTCTGAAAGGCATCCTGAAAAAGGCCCTCTCCGATCGAGTGAACATCGTCAATGCCGGAACCCTGGCGCAGGCGCGGGGCATCGAGGTGTTCGAGCTCCGCAGCGCCCGCCGCGCGGCATTCTCCCATTCGCTCGGACTGGCCCTGCGCACGGAAACCGCGTCGGCCAGTGCGCTTGCCATGGTGGGCCTGCGCGGGAACTTGCGGATTCTGGGCATCAACGAGCTCGATATCGAAGCCCCACTCCAGGGCATTCACATCTACATTCGTAATCAAGACGTCCCGGGCGTTATCGGTCGAATCGGCACCATCCTGGGCGACCACAAAATCAACATCGCCAATTTCGCTCTCGGCCGGGGGGAAGTTGAGGGCGGCGAAGCAGTGGGGTTGGTTCAGGTTGACGATCGCGTTCCTGAAGAAGTGCTCGCTGAGATCCGCTCCATTCCAGCCATTCGGGTGGCACGTGTGGTCGAACTCTAGTCAGTCGTAAGTTGTCAGTTGTCCGTGGTCAGAACTGTCCGGTCATAAGTTGAATAGATCGAGTTGGTTAGAGAATGGCTCCGGTTCATTTCGGTAGTTTATTTGCGAAAAAGCCTGTAAAAGTGGCATTTTCTCGAATAACGTGAGGCTCA